>Ga0182030_10003284_pt1 | contig 34508 bp, 32 predicted proteins | sample 812S3MmetaG_FD_121299 | JGI IMG/M metagenome (GOLD analysis project Ga0182030, IMG submission 121299) | Permafrost microbial communities from Stordalen Mire, Sweden - 812S3M metaG (Illumina Assembly) | ecosystem: Environmental > Terrestrial > Soil > Wetlands > Permafrost | place: Sweden...
CCTTTGCCAAGTCGCACTTTCCGGATGGCGCACAGTTGTGCACCAAGTGCAGCACTGCCGCCGTAGTGATGATGGATGGCTGCATGACCTGCCTTAATTGCGGGGAGTCCAAGTGCGGCTAAGTGAGCGTGCCGAGAATAGGGACTATTTTGCCGAGAAAAGTCGCTATCAAAGCCGCGTATATTTTCTAGGGAAAACAGTGAGTTAATCGGAAACCGGCGAGATAAAAGGCTATTAAGGCGCTTACGCCGCCTGCTTTTTATTTATTCGAAGCCCGCCGTTTAACAATGGCGGGTTTTTTTCTTAGACGCGACGTTACATAACGTGACCAGGAGGCCACAGTGACCGACAAGCGGGTGTACGTCGAACAGCGAAAGGACAAGGGCGATTACGCCGTGCGCCGAGCCAACGCCGAGCGGGCGAGCGCGACGGCGTCCACCCAGGCGGAGGCCATACAGATTGCCCGGCGCATAAACCCGGACGCGGCGCCGCATGTCGAGCGGGTCAGGCACACCTCGAAGGGCAAGCCGGACCAGTGGCGAAAGCCGTAGTCCACCCCGGGACCAGAACTCTCGTGAATAAAATCGACCCAGTCGCGCTAGTCGTGCCTGCGAGGAGGATAAGTTCCGCGGCAGCGTCGAATGCGCGTCGCCAGGTCGCGGCGCGTAAACAGGAGCTGGAGCGGGGCATATTCGAGGAGTTCGCGCGGGCCGCTGGGCTCAGCGTCGTACAAGGGACAATCAGCCAGCCTGACCCGCCCGACATCCTCTGCGAAGTTGAGGGACTAGGGCGCGTCGCCTTCGAACTCGTTCAACTCGACAGCCGGGGCGAGCTTTCGCGCATGAACGATTTTCAGGGGGCGCATGCACTTTGGGCCGAAGCGCTCGAGGGCATGCAGCCGGCAATCCGGGCTCGATATATGAATGCACAGATCGACGTCGTGTTTGGGGCTGGAGCCATACAGCGTGTGCGGCGCGAGATCTTCGCGAAGATCACTGATCGTCTAGGGGCACTACCTTCGGATTTCGTTGGGCAGATTTTTGATAAAGACTCGCCGGCATTGCTGGAGTCGGCGGATCTGCGTCGATTTGAGCTCAACGACGGTCCAATAATCAACGAAGTGTCGGCCCGAGGTCCCGCACCCGTCGATCTGACCCGAATAGACGGGAAGATCGGACACTACGCCGACAGATGGGGCACGCGCGCGGAGCTTTTAGCCTATTCACGCTGGGGCATGCCGTTCAGTGATCAGAACACCGGCGCTGAGGATTATTTGCGTACGCGCTTTCCCAGTGGAATATTTTCGCGAGGCTGGATCTTTGAACTTACGAGCGGCCGCATAGTGGCTTGCCAGTAGCGAAACGACGGAGACCACTTCTTCGGTGATCCATGTATGACTGCCATCAGCGGAGTTACGATCGATTGGGCGGGAAGTAAGTTCGAGTGGGTTGACGAGGCTCGCCGTCTTTTACTTCCGCGCTTGTTCGGCGACAAAAGGTTTCAGGACGCCGCGAAGCTGGAACGGCGATTCGAAGAGGAAGTATCCGCCTGGCAAAGTCGTCAGGCTGAACCGCGCTCCTTTCGCGGGGTGATTAATATAGGGAACGAGCTCGCCGCGGCAGTTGCTCTACTCGACAAATGCAAAGACCTGGCATTGCTGCGGTACGAGCCACCCATGAACGGGACGGGGCAGACGCTCGACTTCTGCCTTCGCGATGCAGCTGGTCATCCCGTATGGATCGACGTGAAGACGGTCGCGCCCCAGTGGCAAGATGACGACGAGGGGTGGCAGCGATTCAAGACGCTAGCCGCCGATTTTCCTGAGAACGTGCGTTTCGGAGTCCAACGTGCCTTTGGCGGCGCCGGGATCTTCAGCCAGGCCATCAAGGCTCGCTGGAGCTTTCTGACGCGTACGATTGAGGTGGAGAAGAAGGCCGCTCTGATTCCGCGCGAGGATGGCGGGCCAGTCTGGCTCATGTTGTGTTCGGATCGGTTCGCGTGGCACCCGGACGATCTGGAAGACTTCGCTGATTTTTATAGAGTCAGCCGCTTCCGCGAGGACGATTGGGCGGGTAACGCGATGGCGCGATATCTGTCTGAGAGGAAAATGACTCTCTCGCGGTCGCTGGCCGGCTTTCACTACTTCGGACGGCGACACGACGAGTGCGATGGCGAACTGCGGTGGGCTGTACGGGGACCGATGATGTTCGCACCACGCTAGGCTGGTCGCCGACTTGTATGGCGCAGGATCACTATGTAGCGCGCACGTATCTAAAGCACTTCAGCGATCCCGACTCAGGGGGAATGCTTCACGGATTCAAAAAACCAAGCGGTGAAGAGTTTCTCTGCTGGCCGAAGGATGTTTGCCGCGAATGGGATGGCGACAACAATCCCACGCTCAAAAACCCCAGCCTTCTCGGCGAGTATCGAGACTACTTTGAACCGCACTGGAATCCTTCGATTGCGAGGCTCGCTTCGGACGATTTTGAAAACCAAGATAAATGGGCGGTTGCGGGGTACCTAGCCAACCTGATGGCATGCGTGCCTGCATGGCTGCGAGTCAGCCAGCACTCTATGGTTGATATGCAAGGAACACTCGTTCGAGAGAGCTTGCGCGCCAATAGAAAAAGGTGTCGTGCTGAGCGAGGTACAGCAGAAGCTGCTCACCTTTTTGGAGGAGGGCAAGCGTCTGCCCATGGACCCGAATGAAACCAAGGCGCACGCCATTCAGGACTTGGTCGATCACGCATGGCGTGCTTACCATTTTGACTGGATCATCCTGAGGAACAAGTCTGAACAGCCTTTCATTACGTCCGACAACCCGCTCGCATTTGGTTGGTCTGGGCGGCCGGGTGACCCACGGCTTTCCTATTGTCCGGCCAAGTCTTTGATCTATTTCGTATACCTGGTTTATTCGCCAGGAATCGCAATGTGGACCAGACCTCACCCTTAGCTGAACGAGCACCCAGCTTCTTTTCCGCCCTCAAAACTCAGCTACCGGATCTGCGCGATCGACGCGGCCTGCGCCACAACCTTGCCTTTGTGCTCACCGCAGTTGTGCTCGCCCAGCTCTCGGGCTTCAAGACGCTCTCTGACATCCAGCGCTTTATCGAGCGCCGATTGCGGTGGCTGCGGCGTCTCACCGGCGAATACAGCGCAGGCTGCCCTTCGCGCTCTCAGTTGCCCCTGATCATCGAGTCGGTCGACAAGCTGACATTGAACATCCTCGTGCTCCGCCACTTCGCAGAGCGCGCAAAGGGTTGGGTGGCGGCGGACGGCAAGGTGATGCGCGGAGCATCAAGCGATGGCCGCAGGGAGGCGATCGTCATTGCGGTCTCCCACGAGGACTCCATCGAAGTGGCGCGTGCCGCCCAGGTGGGCGAGAAGGAGAGCGAGATTGTGGTGATGCGAGAGCTGCTGCGCGATAGTGGGCTTGAGGCCGCGCAGGTGACAACCGATGCTCTGCATTGCAACGAAACCACTCTAAAACAAGTGGCTGCGGCCGGTGGAGAGTATCTGACCCAGGTCAAAGATAACCAGCCCGAACTCAGCCTGCACTGCGCGCATCTGGTGCGTTGTGAGCCGCCGCTGGCCGATTATTGTCGCACCGACAAGGGGCACGGACGGGTGACCGAAACTGCCGCGCACCTGCTGCCCCTTCGGGCCCATTTGATCGATCGACGATGGCGCGGAGCACAGCTTAAGTATCTGGTGGCGGTGACTCGTCAGACGCTCAACATCAAAACCCAAGAGCTCTCCTGTGAGACTGCCTTCTACGTCACCAACGCCGCTCGCGACGCAGCCTCCCACACCGCCCATCTTGTCGATCTGATGGGCGCGATCCGCGGACACTGGGCCGTGGAGGCTAATAACTACGTGCGCGATGTCACCCTGGGTGAGGATGCTCAAATCACACGCTCGTCCAATATCGCCCAGACGATGGCGATTCTTCGCGGAGCCGCACTCTCGGTCCTGCGGCGCGCTGGCAGAAACTGCAGGGCAGCACTCACCGACTTCTGTCTCATGCCCGCTAACCTGGCGCGCTGCTTGAGGGCGGAGGGCGTTTTATAGGAAAGCCGTGGTCCGCCTGCGGGATAACACTCTTTGAGGACAGACTCATGTATTTCTCCCCCTTCGATGAATCGATCGTTCCGGATCTTCTCGGCATCGGATCCTTGATCGCTCTTGTACTCATCGTGGTCTTCGGCAGCTGAAACAGTTCGCAGCGTACGGGACCCGGTAGCTTGGATGGCCCTCCCAGCGTTGCGCCTGGCAGATTTCCCAGCACCAAATCAAACGTACCGGTTACCTCAAGATCAGGCTGCGCGGGTGGGCCGCGAGAAACGCAGGAAGCTTCACCCGATAGAACTCTCGCGCCAGCGGTTCTTTAATAAGGTCTTTAAAACGCTCGTGCACTGGTGAGAATACCACGTGGCCCTTGTCCACGGTATTTCGAGTATGCGCGATCGCCACAATGGTTGATCGTGCGGGCAACTGCACCATCGGGCTTACATAACAGGAAGTGAAGAAGACCTCTTCCGCATAGCACGCCTCATCCAGATAGCGGTGTTGCTCGATATAGGCGCGAGTGTATGCGAAGGTATTTCCCGTTGCATGATTGGGACCGTAGGGGCCGACGCTGGCAACCTGCGTGTCGCCCGCACGCATTACAAACATGCGACTCGCCCCTGCTATTTGTAGACCGCTCTTGTCCAAGGCGGCTACCGCGCTGCTGATCCGGGCGGGCGGGTAATAGTCATCATCATCCATGTGCACAATGACATCGCCTCGAGCCATGTCGATCAATCGGTTTCGCTTTCTACCGATGGTTTGCACCTCATCGGAGCGTACATACCGCACACCAGGAACCCCCGAGAAGATGTCCTCCACCCGATCGCTGCCATCATCGAGTACCAAGAGCTCGCGGCGTGCTGCGGGGTAGTCCTGCTGGGCGTAGTTGCGCAGCAGCTGCTCTAAGAAGAAGCGACGATTGTTGGTGGGGGTAAGTACGCTGACGAAGGGCGGCATAGACAAGCACCACGGGTTTCTCTTAAAGGTAGTGCCGACCCTTTATGCCGATTTACCCAAAGCCCGGTACTTATTGCCGGTTACCTACACGCAGTACTCCCCAGATGTCCTGGGTTAACTATTTTGTCGAGAACTTCTATGAATAAGCTCAGTTTTCTCATCCGCGCCGCGCTTGCCGCGAGCGCCTTGGCTGCCTCCTCCGCTGCCCTCGCGCAAACGGCTAGTGTTACTACCATCGATCTTGGCGTGGCAGCCGCCCTGAAATCATCCAGCAACGGCATCGTTGTCGGCGTTACCGACACAGGCCCCTATAACGGCAACACCAACTATTACCTGACCGGTGCCAACGGTGCGGGTTTGACCCAGATCTCGAGCTCCCCGGATTGGAGCTACGGCGGCCTCAACGGAGGCACCACTCCGTTTGGTGTTCCCAATAGCCAAGAAAGCCTTCCGACCGTTTATGCAGTCAACAGCTCTGGCCAGATTTTGGGTCAAGAAAACGTGTTCTTCGGTACAGACTACCAGGCATTGACCGGCGCGAACGGATCGGGCTACACCGTGCTCCCCTCTGGCTCCACTTTCAATGTGTTATCGGACACCGGCGCAATGGCCGGCACCTCCGGTAACAACGTTGTGTATTTGAGTTCTGCTTCCGGTTCGGTCACAACCCTCGGCAGCCTTAGCGGCAACTATGCACAGGTGTCGGCAATCAGCAGCAGCACGAATCAAGTGGCGGGTTATTTCTACGGCAACTCATCCAGCACCGGCTTCTACTCCGCCCCCAACGGCGGCGCCCTCACCTATCTGACCAATCCCAACGGTTACGTCGGCACTCAAGTGCTCTCGATCAATAACTCCGGTGAAGTTGGCGGCTCGCTTGTCTACAACATCGGCGCGCCGGTAACTTATACTTATGAGGCATACTGCGGCGGCCAGGCGTACTGCGGTGGCACATATCAATACCTCGCCACGTACACCTACCAGCAGACAGGCAATACCGCTTTCGTCACCGATCCGACCAACGGCGCCATTGTGCCAATCGCCGTTGGCGCGCCTGGCGATACCACCTCGGTTGAGTTCGTCAACGATGCTGGCGATGCGATCGTTGCCGACGACACCACCGGGATCTCGTATCTGTATGACGGCGGTTCCGTTTATAATCTCGGCACGCTTCTGGGAACGGGCAACATCAATCCGTACAACATCGTTGGATTTACCTCCACGGACGAAGTCGTTGTCTCTGATCCCCAGGAGTACATTTTCACCATGGGCCAGACTCTGACAGGCGGTACGACAAATAACACCACCTCGCTCTACACGACCTTCGAAGCCACAAACACGGCACCGACGCCGGGCTTCTCGGGCCTGAAGAGCAACTTCGGCGAAGCGCCGGCCGGCGGTGGTGGCGGTGGTGGATCATCGGTCCCCGCACCTCAGAACTTGTCATTGATGGCCCTGGCACTGCTTGCCGGTGGTTTGTTTCGCAGAAAGGCGAAGATCGCCGCTTAATCCGATCCGTTGATATGAAAACAATCTCTGTGTCGATGACTCGACACAGGGATTTTTCTTGGACGAAAAACGGCATTACCTAGAAAACCCACCCGACATATTGTCTATCAAGATGCTCACCTAATGCATGTCGAGATGTTCACCTTGAGGCTATTAAGATGTTCACCAAGGGGGACTCGACACGGCCGCAAGAATGCGGACAAGCTTGGCTATGCCGCCTCGCCTGCCCCGATCTTTGAATAAAAAGCGCAATACCCTCGCCTTCGAGCGGGAGCAGCTTGAGGCGCGCCTCAAGGCGATTGGCTCTGAGATCGCGTCCCTGGATTATTCTTTGGGGATTCTCCGGCATTACCTAGAAAACCCACCCGACATATTGCCATATGAGAATGCTCACCCTGCGAAATAGCCGAAAACGCCGGATTTCCATGATCCTGGTCTCCGAAATATCGAGTTATTCCTCAAATCGCTGCTTTCCTGAATAAACGACGATTCGGGACTTTGGATTCTCGACTTTCAGGGATTTGCGGCCTAAACAATCTCGATTTTCCGCCTACTGATTGCGCACGAGATAGCGCGATCACGCGACTTGGGCGCGATTGCCAATCAAAAGCCATAATCTGTCGGAGGGCTTTCTGGGAATCGAGGGGGAGGCTGCGATAAACGTGGGGATGTACGACGAAATCCAATGCGAAGCGGAGCTTCCGGATGCCGATCAAGGTGAAGGGGTAATATTTCAGACCAAGTCGTTCCCGGACGCGTGCCTGCAGCGCTATGTCATCACGAAGGCGGGCCGTCTTAATGATCCTCTGAAGAATGATCTCGAGCCCGACGGCTATGTCACGTTTTATACGACCGCGAACACCTCGGAGAGCAAAGCTTCGCTCAAGGATAGGTTGAGAGAATACCGCGCCCACTTTTCAAAGGGGCAGCTATGGAAGATTACCCGCGTGGGGCCGGACGAGGCTCCCGGCACACATTACGGGCTGGCATCGTTCCGATGGTTCGACACTCCCTCCTTTGCCTTCGGCAGTCCGAACAGCGCTGAGGAGATGGATAAGGCTGCCAGCGACCTCTCAAAAAAAGGACCGAAATGAAAGGGACGAGCCGATCGTCGAGTGGCCCACAGAATCTATGAAATCCCGAAGCAAGAGCAGCAAGTCGAACCGCCCGATGCTAGGTGCGGCCGAAGAGTCGGGTGAGGAGCGTGCAAAGGCGCTTGGCGTCTTTTTGGACGAATGGGAAGACAAGCATGGGGCGCTGACCGCCGCCGAGCTGCGCAGAGCCGCGCAAGATCTCGAAAGCCGGCGACATCCGACGCCCCGGTATCGCACGGCACGGGAGGTCCTTGCGGACGTGCCGCCTCCGGAGCTCGCCCGGAAGCTTCGCATCGATGTGGCCAAAAAAGCTTCCATCGCGCCGCCATTCAGCGATCACATGTTCGCGGATGCCTTGAGTTTGAGCCTGCATTCGATAGCAGCAAGAAAGATTCTGAGAGAACCATCCTGCATTGAGAAGGCACAACGCACCCTCGAGCGATGGTTGGAGAAACATCGGCGCGCGCCTGAACCGTTTGCTGAGTGGCAGCGGATTCTCACAGGCACCCCGCAAGAGATCGCGGCGGTCGCGTTGAGCATGACGGAAGAAGCGATCCGGCTCCGCAGCTCCTCGCCGTTAGCCTGTCTGGTTACACCAAAAGAAAGGGCAGGGATTTACGCTGTCTTCGGGAAGACTACGTCGGAAGCAAAACCCAAGACGTTTGCTCGGATTCTCGCGCAGGCTACCAAGACTTTTGGATCGGAAGACGCCGCGGAGGCTTGGCTTAACAGCCCCGTGATGAGCCTCGAAATGAAGCGACCTATCGATCTGCTGGCGACGACTGAAGGCGCACAGCAGGTCGAAACCGCCTTAGGGCGCATCGAATACGGGACGTATACGTGATGGATGTGGTCTACCTGGATTTTGATGGCGTCACTCACCCGGCGGAGGTTTGGTACGACCGGAACTCACGCCAGGTGCGTCTGCAGGCGCCTGGCCACGAGCTCTTCGAGAGCCTGCCTGTGCTGGAAGCTGCGATTGCGCCGTATCCGGATCTCAAGATTGTGCTCTCAACCTCATGGGTGCCGACCTTTGGCTTCGAAAAGACGCGCGCGTTCTTGTCCGAGTCCCTGCAGTCTCGAGTCATAGGTTCGACCTACGATCCCCAAAGCCCTGACGCGTGGCGCTTTGCCAAGCTGAGACGCTATGACGCGATTGCCCTGGATGTTCGGCGCCGCCAACCGTTACGCTGGCTAGCAATCGATGACGATGCAGCCATAGGATGGCCCGCGGATCAGTACGATGCCTTGGTGCTGGCGCCACCCGCTCTTGGTCTCGCATGCAACGAGACACAGGCATTGTTGCGCGGGCGATTGGTTGCTCGATTTCCTTAAAGTATCGTCACCCCCACTGCCACATGAATGGCAAGTGATCCGAGCGCCACTACAGTCCGACCGGGGCACAATGCATCCTTCGAGGCGATTCTCGGTGAGCCGACCCACCCCTCGATGCATCAACCGAGCGTCAAAATCGCGGACGCGCAGCCTAGCCTGGTCTTGCCGCTGAGGGAGCGCAGGGCTCACAACGTCCCAAGCCATTGAAACTCTTCCTATTCTTAGGCTGAGCGACCATTCTTATTTCGAAACGCGCGGATGGCGGCCGATTTAAAGTTGGCATTAGCTTTATCTGATTTCCGGTTTCGAAATATCAGCGGTTGAGTAAGGTATGAAGGCTCGCAAACCGGCGGTTGTCCCGCCATTAACCTCCAAAACGCGCAAAGGACATCCGTACGCTCGGTTCGCCGACGTGACGGATGCCATTGCGCAGGCCTTGTCGCTTCCTAAGGAACACTGGGAGGAATGGGCTGCGCGCTCCGATACCACTCGCCTACCCCCTGAAGCATTGGTGTTTCTCGTCAAGCACATTGCCGGCACCGACAAAAACATTTTCGGAAAGCTGGTATGGCAACTTCATCTTCGCATCGAGAAAGTGGTCAAGCGCTGGGCGCTTGGTTTTGATCGAGTGCATTTAGAAGAACTCATTGAGACGGTACAGCAGAAAGTTATCGGCATTGTGCTCGCCGAACCTGCATCACGGCAGAGTGAGTTTCTCGAGATCGCCTTCAAAAAAGCAGTACAGCGCCACACTCTGAATGCTATCGAGAGGCGCAAAAGTTTCCTGCTGCCGATGAGAGCGTCGCGCCGCACTTCCTCGGAGAATGACGAGGAAGACGTCGAAAGTCCGACGGATAGCATCAGCGACGACTCGCCGCAAGTTGAAGAGCTTGTGTCGATGTTGCAAGACAAAGCGCAACGCGGCGTACTACTCAGTCGCATAAAGGCGATTGTCAAGAAGCCGCAACACTACGAAGCGCTTCTACTTCATTACGGACAGGGTTGGCCGCTCAAGTCTATCGATCCCGCGCAGCCATCCCTTGAGAATCACTTTCACAGATCAGAGCGACAAATCAGAAACTGGATAGGAGATGCGATAGCAGCCATCCAAACTGCCCTGGAGAATACTCATGATGCCTAATCAACTTACCCTCGATGACGTCCTGGAGGCGATCATGCTCGAGGAAGAAGAGCCGTCTTACGAAGCAATGAATCGGTGGATAGCGCGCTATCCCGAATACAGAACGCAGCTCGCGAGCTACTTTGCAACGTGGGCGATACAAGCCGAAGAAACGGAGGAAGCCCCGCCCGTTGATTCCGAAGCGCTTGCCAGCCGCGGAGTGAGCTATGCGTTGAACCTGCTGAATGAGCGGGAGCGAACGCGCTCCTTACTCGAGTGCGCCAAAGCGTCGAACTTGTCGGAAAGGCAGCTCGGCGAGAAGACCCAGTTGGACGATTCCATGCTGCAGAAGCTCAATCGCCACCTCATCGTAGACATTCCCCAGGAATGCATTCGGCGCTTGGCTGAGGCGGTGGGTGAGACACTTGAGCACATTCGTCTGTGCATTTCAGGTGAACCGGTGTTGGCTACCGGGAGACGTTTCAAAGCCAAGAAAGGACACTTAGCTTCCGAGCAGGAGGATTTCTTAACGGCCGTTGAACGTTCGGACTTGGCTGACCACCTCAAACAAGAGTGGATCAGCATCGTTCGGACCGAAAAGAGTCGGTCGGACATGCCGTAGTGAGCGTCTGGGGCGAAGTCAGGCACGAAGCCGTTGAGTGGCGCGACAGGCTCACTTCGGCCTCAACTACTCTTGTCTCTGCTCAGACCCTAATCGCAGCCGCACAGACTGATACCGGTATATCAGTATTCAAGCGCCCGGCGGGCGACGCCTTGTTAGAGGGTTCCGACGCGGTCTACGACGGTTCAAACAAGCGGATCTATCACTCCAGTGCAACCGATGCGGATCTGGCCAACTTCCACATCGTTCACGAGTTTGCGCACCATAAGCTCGAGGAGCACAAAACCCAATGCACTGCGTCTGATATCAATATCGCCACCGTCGGAGAGCCAGAAATGTCCTGGGTTGGCGATCCAGATGCGTACAGTCCCAAGGAGCGCTCCGAGGCCTTAGCCAATGTCTTCGCAAGGGAGTTCTTGCTTCCTCGCAAGCTACTGCGTTCACTTTGCAAAGCGCCGCCGTTCGACGCTGGTGCCATTGCAAAGCAGGTGGGTTTGCCAGTTGAAATGGTCATGCAACAACTGGCCGATTCGCTCTTGCTGCCCGACGGATCTGAAGCCGAGGAGGCGATGGAGCCGGAAAAGGAGCCAGATGAAACGCAGCGCTTAGCGATTGAAGCTGAAAACGGACCCCTACGCGTATTGGCAGGTCCAGGGACAGGAAAGACACGAACGCTGATCGGCAGAGTGGCGCATCTGATAGAAAAGGGTGCCAATCCGCAATCCATTGCGATCCTTACCTTTTCCAATCTATCTGCGCAAGATCTCTCGGCGCGCCTGCGAGTAGCGATCGGCGAGAAAGCAACGGCGCTGTGGGTAGGTACCTTTCACGCCTTCGGCCTGGAACTTCTGCGCAAGTTCGGTCAGGCAATAGGTCTGCCGGAAAGTATCCGACTGATCGATCGATCGGCGTCGCTGGATCTTTTGCTAGAACTTCTGCCGCTATTGAATCTAAAACACTTCTTGGACCTAAACGAACCCCTACGGCGGCTGGGTAGCGTTGCGCAGCTGATCTCACGGGCCAAGGACGAACTGGCGACGCCGGAGGAGTACGAGCGCGCGGCTCGTGCACAGGCGGGCACTGAGCCCGAGAAGGCTGAGCAGTCGCTGGAAGTAGCCAATGCCTACTCCGTCTACGACCACACGCTGCGAGAGCGTAGGTGGGTCGATTTTGGGGACTTGATCGCTCGCTCCGTTGAGTTGCTTCGTGAACATCCCGATGTCCGGGCGCAGATCCAGGCTCGTTACTCCCACCTGCTGGTCGACGAGTATCAGGACATGAACCGCGCCAGCGGCAGATTTCTGGCCTTGCTGACACAGGCTCAATATGGTCCATGGGTAGTAGGCGATGTGCGACAGGCCATCTATCGCTTTCGTGGTGCTTCGCCGCTCAATCTGGAACACTTCGATCAAGACTTCCCTGGCGCGCGCACTCAGCCTCTAAGGGTCAACTACCGGTCGGGCGGCAAGATCATTCAAGTTTTCGAGGCATTCGGCGGGGGCGAGGCGCTGAGCGCTTCCCGTGGCGAAGACTTAGGGAAGATAGATTTAAAGGTAGCAACCACGCAGAAGGCAGAACACGAAGGCATCGCTGACTCCATACTTACAGCTGTAAGGAACGGGGGTTGCTTTCGTGATCACGCCGTATTGGCCCGCTCGCACACGACACTTGCGCGACTCTCACGGCACCTCGAAGCGCGCGGCGTTCCCTGCCTCTATTTCGGAGATTTCTTCGAACGGCCGGAGATTCGAGATCTACTGGCGCTACTTCAACTTACATCAGAGGCGAGTGGCGTAGGATTGGTTCGGGTCGCTAAGTTCCCACAGTACGGCATGTCGGACGGTGATCTCTCATCACTCATCCGCTGGCAGAGCGAACAAGAAAAAACGATCCTGCACGCGCTTCGTAACATTAACGATGTGCCCGGCCTCTCTGACTCGGCAAAGGAGATTGCAGGTCGCCTGGCAGGCGACCTTCATGATGTCAGCTTTCCCCAAACGCCACACGCCCTCTTGATGAACTTTCTCTTCCGGCGAGGAGACTACTTGGGGCCCTTGCTTGCCGATGCGGGTGTCGCCGCCCAGCAGCAGCGTCTTGCCATTTATCAGCTTCTACAGTTTTGCTTTAGCTTCCGCGCGCAGCCCGGCAACGATCCCAAACGGCTTTTTTTAGAACTCGTTCGTCGCCTTGAGCTGCTCGACGAGGAAAAGCAGCTCCGCGGTTTGCCCGCTGGGGCGGCCGGTATCGATGCAGTCAAGTTGATGACCGTCCACGCCAGCAAAGGCCTACAGTTTCCGATAGTGCACATTCCCGCTCTGACGGCACGGCACTTTCCGGCCGGTCGGAATGACACGTATTCGTTGCCGCCGGGCTTGAGCGATACAGGCGCAATAATGACGCGCGAGGCCGAGGAGGCAGCATTGTTCTTTGTCGCTCTCTCGCGCACTCGTGATGAGCTACATCTGTCCCGCGCCATTAACAATGGTGGTGGCGGATATCAGAACTGCAAGTCATCACCGTTTCTGGAAGAGATCCGCCATCTCTTCCCATTTTCCGCGGACTCCGATGCGAGCTGGAGTAGCGAAGGCCCACTGATAGCGGAGCTGCCCGTGAGATTTCCGCCCACTGAAGCGCGTAGTTCATGGCCGGTTCGAGCCCTTGAGACGTATCTCGAATGTCCACGAAAGTTCTATTACGAGGAAGTGTTGAACTTGAGACCTCGGGAGGGCCGAAGTGCTTTTATGAGAACAGACTCAGCGCTTCGTTCTAGTATTTCATGGCTGCAGGAGACCGCATCCAGAGAAGAGCGCGCGGAGAAGATGATGGAGCGGTTCAGGGCGGACTGGGAGGCAAAGGGACCCCGCGGAGATCCCCTCGAACCGCTTTACAAGCAGGTAGCCGAGAAGATGGTGGAGACCGCGGCCTCGCTTATGAGAGGTGAGAACCTACCCGTCGAGCTTTCCCTTGCCGTGGGAGGAGGCGTCACGGTAACCGTGCGCGCCGACCACATCAGCTCGCAGGATGGCCAGATTCTCATACAACGGCTTAAACAAGGGCGACTTGCCAAGAAGGAGACCGGCAAGTTGCGATATGCCGTCTTGCAGGCCGCCGCACGAGCCACCTATGGCGGCATACCCGTTCAACTTGAGCACGTCTCCCTACTAACCGCGGAGCGTTCGGCGGCCAAGACCAATGAGAAGGCGCTGGCCAAGGAGATCGGGGAGCTGAAGGATGCATTGACCCATATCGCCGGCGGTCGATTCCCGGTGCAACCCCATCCCTACTGCCCCCGGTGCCCGTTCTATTTTATCTGCCCAACACATTTCCGGGTTGGAGCGACCAGCGGTTGATCTCCTTATAGGGCCAACGTTTCCGGCCCATAAGGAGTTTTTCAATGACTACGTTCAATCTGTTCGTCCAAGAGCAGGGCCAGCCGGCCATTCGGGAAATAGTTGTCGAGGAAGTGATTACTGGGCGCGGCCTGCATGAGGCACTCGTCGCGGTAGGTATCGCTCTAACCGACGACACCCTCGTTTTTCTCGACGAGGTTGAGACCCCGCTGGATCGCCACGGCGATGAGTCGATCGGGCATCTGCATCACGGCCACCGTGTCCACGTGAGCCGCTGCCGTCATATCGAGGTCACGGTCAACTATCTCGAGCGCCAGATTCAGCAGAAGTTTGCCCCCTCGCGCAGGCTGCGGGCAGTGAAAGCGTGGGCGGTCAGTGAGTTCAGCCTTGATCATAAAGACGCAGCCGAACACGTCCTGCAGGTATGTAGCTCGGAAAAACGGCCGCCAGTCGACACGCCTCTTCATACGCTGCTCCATGGTCATCATTGCCATTTGTGCTTCGACCTGGTTCCAGAAAAGCGGGTTGAGGGCTAACCATGGCTGCGGTGATTTCACCGAGTGAGACGCTTCTTGAGATGGATCTCAAGGCGCCCGCTCTCCGCTGCGGGGAGTTCGAGGGCCGCTGGCGCCATGTAGCCACCGCATGGCCCTACTCGATCTTAGCCATCACCGCCGCCGCGCGGCCCATGGCCCCGGTCGAGTATGTCTTTCGCTTCGAGTGTTCAGGTTACCGCCAGATCCCGGTTACCGGCCGGCCCTGGGACTTGTCCACCAATAAGCCGCTGCCTTTCGATCGATGGCCCACCGGCCGCAACATCCTGCCGTCGGTATTTCGACCGGAATGGAGGGGTGGTGAATGTCTGTATCTGCCGTGCGATCGGTTGTCGATTGAGGGGCACCCCAACTGGCTGGCCCAGCATCCCGCGCGTCTGTGGGATGCCTCGCGCGGCATCATCTGTTATCTGGAGCAACTTAATGAACTTCTCACCTCAAACGATTATTCGGGCACTCGTAGCCCCTAAGCATCGTCTGCGCTGCTCGCGCAAGCTCTGGGCCGCGATGTCACGCGAACTCGACCGTCGTGGTGCGCGGCGCCATGAAGCAGGTGCCTTTCTTCTCGGAAAAGTCGAGGACGGCTATCGAATCGCTACGGACGTCGTTTTCTACGATGAACTTGACGAACACGCCTACGACAGCGGGGTATGCATCCTGGAGGCCCCCGCCTTCTCAAAACTCTGGGCGCTTTGTCGGGATCGAAAGCTCACGGTGGTTGGTGACGTGCATACCCATGGTGGTGTCGCCCATCAAAGTGAAGCTGACCGGACCAATCCTATGATTGCCCGCGCAGGTCACGTAGCTCTCATCGTACCTAACTTCGCACGCGCGCCGATACGAATGCGGAGTCTCGGTGTCTATGAATACCGTGGCAATCACGCATGGGATGACCACAGCGCAAAGCTGCTTACTCGATTTTTCTACGTTGGATGGTGGAGCTGACCATGACGAACACAACTACAGCTGAGAACTTGCACCGGGGCGCCAAGTACTTCATGGATACCGGGCGCGCCCAGTCCGAAACAGCTGCGCGGGAGATACTAGGGGGCTTTGGCCTTACGATTGAAGTCGGCCCTGAGATCGTCACGTCGCGAGATCATCAGATTGCGCTGCTGACCTTGATCAACTGTACCCGGCGAACGCTTCTGGGTGGTATCCAGGTGGTGGCGCTGCCGAGCGCCCCCATGTTGTCCAATCTTGTTGCAGCAAGCTCTCTCGGGGCCGCTGTGCGGGCCTTGGGCGGCGTGCTAGTCGATACCCCTGGAACTGCCTGGCCTTCGGCCTTGATCGGATCGGTCCCACCCCGTCGCCGTGAGCGTCCAGCATGGCAGCTGACCTGGAGTGCCTGGCGCGGTGGCGTGACGCCTGGCGGCCAACGGCTATCGGAAGCCGACGGCAGTGGTATAGGCGCCGTAGTTGCCGCCGCCACGTGTGGATCGGAGGCGTTCCTCCATCACGCCGGTGATCACCCCATGGCCGGCCGACGCTCAAGCGGCGTCTCGCTGTGGCGTCCGGGTGCTAACTGGCTGGCGATTGACGATACGGAGCCGCGGATCACCTACCTGCCCAGCCGGCTGTGGCTGATTGGACTGGGGAACCTCGGACAGGCGTACTTGTGGACACTGGGAGCGCTTCAATATGCTCATCCGAAAGACGTCGAGCTTTTCCTGCAGGATTTCGATCGGATCGCTGAGTCGAACGACAGCACATCGTTGCTTTCAGACCTAACGCTGGTCGGGCAGATGAAAACTCGAGCCATGGGCGCATGGGCGCAACGACAGGGCTTTTGCGGCTTTTTGGAGGAACGACGTTTCGGCACTCACTCCACGCGTGCCCCGAATGAGCCGGCAGTCGCCCTTTGCGGCGTCGACAACCTCCTGGCACGTTCTCATCTCGAAGGCGCCGGGTTTGATTGGGTGATTGAAACAGGCCTCGGTGCCGGCCCTGAGGCATTCAAAAACTTCTCTCTTCACACGTTTCCGAGTTCTCTGCGGGCCGCGAAACTGTGGGCGGACAACGGGACTTCCGGTGCCTCGAACGGGTCAGATACTCGCTCTCAGCCCGCCTACAGCAGGCAGGAACATCCATCGCTCGATGAATGTGGCATCACCCAGCTCGCCTCGAGAACTATCGGAGTTCCGTTCGTTGGTCTGTTGGCTGCTACCTTCGCGATTGCTGAGCTTTTGCGGCGCCTTCACGGTGGAATCGCCTTCGAAGTCTTATCGGCCTGCACCGCCTCGCTGGAGGATATCGAGACGTCGGCAGTTCCTTGGTCCGTCTATCCGTACGGACACACTCCAGCCGCGGCTGCTGAGTAATCGACATTACCCAGTGGAAATACATTCTCCTATTCCATTTGCCGGCAGATCAAACACCCAAGTCACGAGGGTCGATAATCCGATTGTTTCGGACCAGCTCATAAATCAGATTGGTCAAGGCCACCATGGTTTGCTTATCGGACATCACCTGCTCACTTAGTTTCTGATGTGAATCACGCGACTGCCAGACGCTTTGCTGAACAGCGCCCGGCAAGTTCCCCTTCAAAGCTTGCTCGCGGGTCGCGTTCTGCACCTGAGCCATGACCATCTCGTTGGTGAGAATGGGCGCTGCAATCCCATTGAGGTATGCCACCTGAGCCTGCAGGGGGGTCGCTTCGCCGAAGATTCGGTTCAGTTGGTCAATGACGTCCCGTAGATAAGCGCGGTCGTCCTGATCACGCACTTGGCCACCCGAGCCGATGGGCGTGAGGACCGGGGGCTCCTTCTTGTCATTCTTGGATTCCTCTCTTTCCCTGATGTCGAATCCGGAAAGTACGAGTCCTTTGAGGTCGACTTCATCCTGCGGAACGCCCTTCAGACGGCTCTGCAGGAGCTTGGCGAAAGCGGCAAAGTTCTCCAGCTCCGGGTCTCCGAGGTCCACCAACTGGGCGATGTAAGCATAGGTACGACAGAAGCGCCCCAGACTGCCCTTGAAGTCCAAAAGGGCTTTCAACTGAGCGTCGTAAGTTCTGCGCTGAATATCGGCGGACTGAGCGGCGGCGTCGTTCCCGGCGGCTTTAGCCTTAGTGAAAGCAGTTTCCCATTCAGCGGCCGATTTGCGCAGCGCCTTCACTTTTTCCGCCCAGATTCGGGCTGGGCCATCCGTGGCCGCAAATAAGCCTTTGTGCTGCGGATCGGCAGCCTTAGGTCCGTGGGGTTTGGCAAAGTCCGCGGCGGAGCGGAAGCGGGCCTGCTTGAAAGCCTCCAAGTCGGCGGGTTTGTAGATCTCCTGAGCATCCAGCAGCCGCTGGATGTCATAGACCACGTTCAGGTCCTGAACGTCATGAATGAGAGCACCTGCGTCGTACTTGGCAAAAGCGCGCCGGACGTTGTCTGGATCATTGACGAAGTCGATGATGTAGACGTCTTCCTTGCCTGGGTGGCAGCGGTTCAGCCGGGAAAGTGTTTGTACGATCTCCACGTCATTGCCGATCTTCTTGTCCAGATACATCGCAACAAGTTTCGGCTGGTCGAAGCCAGTCTGGAACTTGTCCGCCACCAGCATGATCCGGTACTCGGCACGCTCGAAGGATGCGGCAAGATCGGGGCTTGGGATCCCCGGGTTCATATTGCTCTCTGAAAACTCGGCTTCCGGATCCACTGCAAAGGGCTGTCCGACGAGATCGGGGTCATTGGGGTGGCTGACTTCGCGACCCTTGAGTCTGCCGGAAAAGGCCACCAACGACTTGATGTGCTGATATTCAGTGTGTGAGGCAATGAAGGCATCGAAGCCCCTTTTGTAGCGCACTACCGCCGCCCGGGAACTGGTGACCACCATTGCCTTTGCCTTGGCGTCGAGGAGGTGGGCAACCGTGCCCGCGAAGTGTTCGATGATGAACTGAACTTTCTGGGTTACGTTCGTTGGGTGCAGGGTCATCCACTTCGCCAACGCCCGCTTGGCGGACTTTTGGCTGATGCGCTTGTCATCCACCACCTTGGAGGCCAGGTTGTATGCCGTCTTGTAGGGGGTGTAGCCAGTGAGCACATCCAGGATGAATCCCTCCTCGATGGCCTGCCGCATCGGGTACTTGTGAAAGGACTGAGGCAAGTTCTCCTTCGTGGCCTTCTTGCCGTCCTGCGTGCGACCGAAAAGCATGAAAGTGCTGTGTTTTGGGGTGGCAGTGAATGCAAAGCGCGATATGTTCTTTGGCCACGTTCGAGATTTCTGGCCCATCGCCAAGAGCTCTTCGACGGTGGTTGCATCAGTCCAGTCCTGATCCGCAAGCCCAAGTGCCTTCTTGAGCTTGTCGGAACTGGTCCCGGTCTGGGAGGTATGCGCCTCGTCAACGATGACAGCGAAGCCCTTATCCTTGAGCTTCTTGTCGGTCAAAATCGCCTCCATGGCGTACGGGAAGGTCTGGATCGTCACAACAATGATAGGTGACCCACCGCGCAGCGACTCTGCCAGCTGCTTGCTCTTCGACCCGCTGCCCTGTTCACGCGCAATGGCAGCCACAACGCCTGCCCGCTTGTCCAACTGCCGAATAGCTTTTTGCAGCTGATTGTCCAGGACGTTGCGATCCGTGACGACCACGACGCTGTCGAAAATAGGCTCTCCGTCGTCGGTTCGAAGCTTGATCAGGCCATGGGCGGTCCACGCGATAGTGGCGGTCTTGCCCGAGCCTGGACTGTGCTCGCAAAGGTAGGGCATTCCTGATCCGTTGATCTTGGCATCCGTAAGCATGGCGTTGACCGCATCGAGCTGGTGGTAACGAGGGAAGATCAGTCGCTCCTTTTTGCGCTCGACCCCATGAACATCTGGCTCAAACTTCTCCTCCAGGTACACGAAGCTGTGGAAGATCCGAAGCCAGGTGTCCCGCTGGCAGACCTGTTGCCAGAAGTACGCCACCGGGTACTCACCTCCGGGTGCCATCGGCGGATTGCCGGCATGGCCGTCGTGGCCGATGTTGAAGTGCAGGAAGTTGGTGTTCTGGCCATCCAACTTAGTCGTCATGCGCATTTCTGAGTCCGACATGGCAAAGTGCACGACCGCCCCGCGCTTGAATGTCAGGAGTGGCTCTTCACGCTTGGTTTTGGGGTCTCTGGGCAGTCGGTTGTCAGACTTGTACTGTTCCACCGCAGCATCGATGGACTGGGTGAAGTCAGTTTTTATCTCAACGGTTGCCACTGGGATGCCGTTGATGAAGAACACTAGGTCGATGGCCAACTCGCGTGCCGGATGGTACTTGAGTTGCGGAATCACACGCAGGATGTTGGCGTTGTAGCGCTTGATCACCTCTTCGTTGCGTTCGTCTTCAGGGGCCGCTTCTGATAGGTCAATGTGGCCGCATCCGGCAATGGAGAAGCCGCGGCGCAGAGCGTGGATCGTACTTTCGTCCTTGAGCACTTTGGCGAGTCGGTCCATTAGGGCGAGGACTGGATACTCTGGATTGTCCTTTTGGATCTTGGCCCATTTGTCCGGTTGAGTTGCCTCCAGCCACGCCACTAAATCTTCCGGGTACAGCGCATGTTCGATGTCATAGTTCTTAGTGAGGCCTTCCTTCCAGCCCTGAGCTTTGAGCCTAGCGACCACATACTTCTCGAAGTGCGTCTCGCGGTGCGCCGTCTCGCCACTCATGCTGCGCCTCGGAGATCAATCTGGCCGGTGACGGCTGCTGTAATCAAGGCTGCACGCCGTTCCCGAAGCAAATCTATGCTTTTTTGCGTGCGAGCTTGAAGCGTCCTAATCCGTGCATCGTGAGCACTCAAGTAGGCAGCTATCGCATCTTGCTCAGCCTTGGGCGGCAAAGGCGCCTGCAGGTAGCCATATCGATTTGGATTTAGGTTAGCTTGGCTGACACTTGGAATGGCTAGAGCCCTAGCGATCTCAAGTAGGGCATTGCAGCCCAAGTAATAGTTCAGATATTCTGGATTGACCTGACTTTTGCAGCGGAATCGCACCAAATACGATGCAAACGTTACTGGTGTTTGAGGATCTTCACGAAGCAGCCCAACCTTGCCCACCAAGTCCAGGCTGTTTGTTCTATTGAAAAGCAGATCCGACTTTCTAAGTAGGTACTCAGGAGGCACCGCTCGGAGGTACTTTTCTCCGGTCCTCACAACGTTTCCGTCTTGGATGTTCCCCATGGTTAGGAACTCTATTGTTCCACCATCCTCAGACGTTTCTGATAACCCGTACTCCATGGAGTCCAAGAGCCTCTTGACTTGCGCCACATCCCAGTGAGCTGGGATGTCCTCTAGCCACTCCACCCCGGAATCCTTCATCTTCACTTTCGCATCGAGCCCCTTTATGACGGCGCGTTCGATAAGTGCCTGACGTTTCTCCTTGAGGAGTTCTATGAAACGGGTTTTCTTGGAGATTAGGGCGTCGATACGAGCGCCTTCAAGATTCAGGAAGCGCGCTATTTTCACCTGTTCTTCTGGCGCCGGAACCGGTATCTCGAGTTCCTCAATAGCTTCGACCGCAAGGCCCGGCTGAGCGGCAGAAACTGAGTACTGGTTGAGATTCATCGCCCGGAGGGCTTCGCCCAGCCAGCGGGGGTTGACTGCTCTTGCCGGCGATACAACTATAGCGTGCTCCGAGGCCCAGAACTTTCCATCACCATAGTTTACGTTCCCGCACAACGCACCCTGGCGGCCCACGAGAGGAAATATTCCATCATGGGTGTATTCGGAGGTGTATCCGCGAAGTCCGTTTCCGCCATAGACGGGGTACTTGCCAGATTCCAGGATATTCTCTGGCTGAATGGCCTCCCCGCTTTTCATTCGACAAATGCGTTTGAGAATGAACGTATCCCAATGGGACGGGACCTCGCCGATCCAGCCAACTCCGGACGGTTTGTATCCCGGGTACGGCTTATAGTGGCTCACTCCGTCACCTCCGCCAGGATGTCTGCGATATCCTTCTCGACGGACTTCAACTCAGCGTCGATGTCGGCTAGCTTCCGCGGTGGTACATGTTTGTAGAAGTACCGGGCAAAGTTGATTTCATACCCAACGATGCCAATATCCTTGTCCTTTTCGTCTCGGTAGTCGTCATCCAAGTAGGCGTCCGGAACATGAGGCAGTACCTCACGGGCGAGATAGTCTCGGACGTCTTCGCCCAACGAGATATTTTCATAGTCGGTCAGGTCGGTATCGGGAGTTAGGTTTCCCTCCTGGTTCTTAACTGGGTCCGCCGTAGGGTCCTTGATCCCAAGGGCAGCGATCAGCGTCTTTTTGAAGGCCGCCGTTGGACGATCCATGGCGGGTTTCTTAGCTGCCCTGTCCGCAGCATAGGTTTGCGCCACGAACTCCTCGACCCAGTCGTAGGGATAGATGCAGCCCAAATGGGTACCTAAGGCGGCAAGCCAGCCCGCTTGGCTTTCCTTGTCCATCTTGCCCCAGACCTTCTCCGCCTTGAGCACCGCTAGGGTTTCATCGGAGATGTTGATTCGCATGCGCAGAGGCCGTAGGACGCGGATGCGGCGGTAACCGAAGGTCTGGTACGGAACCATCCGGCTGATCTCCCCGGTCTCGCCCGCAGCATAGACATCTGCAATCTGACGGATATTCTCATCGCTGATCTTGCGGCGCTTGTTACCTTCGTTCTTGATAGACACCCACAGACCGGTGGCATCGATCAGTTGGACTTTCTTCTTTCGATTGTCCGGTTTACGGTTAGAAAGAATCCACAGGTAGGTGCCGATGCCAGTGCGGAAAAAGATCTCAGTCGGCAGAGCGACTATCGCGTCCACCAAATCCTGCTGCAGGAGCCAGCGGCGGATCTCGCTCTCTCCGGAGCCGGCTCCCCCGTTAAACAGAGGAGAGCCTGACAGGACGATGGCAGCGCGGCCACCGCCGTTCTTCGACAGTTCAAGCTTGCTAGCCAAGTGCATCAAAAACAACATCGAGCCGTCGTTAATGCGAGGCAGCCCAGGACCGAAGCGGCCCGCCATCCCCTTCTCAGCGTGCTCTTGCTCTACCGCCTTTTGGTCCAACTCCCATTTCTTGCCGAACGGAGGATTTGACAGGCAATAGTTGAACCGCTCACCTGGGAACTGATCATTCGAGAGCGTGCTACCCAGCTTGATGTTCTGGGAAAGATCGCGCAGTGGCTCAGTCGGCAGGCGCCGTAGCAGCATGCCAGCGAGGGCTACTGCGTGGGTTTCAGGCTCCAACTCCTGGCCAAAGGGGATCAAGGCTGGTGGCACCTTGAATCGAGTGCTGAAGGAATCAACGTGAGCGAGAGCATCGGATAGAAATCCCCCCGTACCGCAGGTGGGGTCGTAGATCGTGCGGACCAGACCCTTTTTCGATTGGAAGAGCTCGTCGTCCGGATCCAGCAACAGGGTTGTGGCCAAATGCACCACATCCCGGGGCGTCATGAAATCTTCCGCGCCTTCGTTCACCTCAGCGCCGAACCGGCGAATCAGATGCTCGTAGATGTTGCTCATTGTCCGATCTGGGACTGCATCCGGGTGCAAGTCGATCCCAGCAAAGTTCTTGGAAATCTTGAACAGCCGGTCCGCCTTGTCCAGGCGTATGACCGTGTTCGTGAAATCAAACTGATCAAAGATTGTCCGCGCGTTGTCCGAGAACTTGGCGATGTAGTCGAGAAGGTTCTGTCGGGTTTTGTTCGGCCCCAGAGTGTCCAGCGTGTACTTGGAAGTGTTGTAGAAGGGGTAACCTGAGACCTGACGCAGGATGAGGTCCGGATCGCCGCGGCCCTTCTTCAGGTTCTCGTATTCCTCAAGTACTGCATCTCGGGTTGACTCCAGCACGCATTCCAGGCGGCGCAGCAGGGTGAACGGCAAAATGATCTTGCCGAAGTCAGTGTGCTTGAACGGGCCCCAAAGATCCTCTGCGTTCTTCCAAATGAAATCTACCAGGGATGCGGATGCCGTCCCGTTACCACCCTCAGCCATTCGTAATCTCCATCATTTTGCTTTTCGAGACGCACAGACCCCAGGAGTATTCACCCTAGACGTTTTGCAGAAACCCGCTTCTTCTTCTCTTTTATTGCCAGAGAACTCTTCGCGGTTTTAAAACGCGAACAGTACGCCAGCACGGCCACTTCCAGCATGTTGGCAAGACTGCGACGTTCAGCGATCGCGGCACTTTGAAGGCTCGCCTTTACCTCCGGCGCTACTCGAACCGTCAGGACTGAACTCTTAATCGGTAATCGGGCCATGGTGTGTACTGCGTTTCTACTGCTACCCGCAGCATAGAAACCGATGCTAGCAGAACGCGATGCGTTGCATAAAGTCGATCAACTGCCGAGGGCTGGTGCGCTATAGGTGGCACGTATCGTGATCGGAAAAACACCCAGATGATCAGCCGCCTCCGACTTGCAGTCGCCAGCACCGTTATCCTTATTCACGGTGTACTTGTGTACTGCGCTACGAACTACTCAGCCCCTATGCTCCGTGCTGAGGCGAATGATCCAGAGGCATTTTTCGTCGTGCAGGTCAAACCTCGGCTCGTCTTGGAGACAGCAGTTCTGCGCGCCCCGCCGATCGAACCGCTCAAGCTCTCGGCGAGCACCATTATTGACTCGGATCTTCCGATGCCGGAGACAATCCAACCCTTGAAAATCACAGCTGGCGTCGGCACCTTGGCTGCGAGTCCAGGCGGGCCGAATCTGCCCGATTCAAGGCCGTTTGCTGAACGCGCTGGCCTCGCACCCGGTTATGGCGCAACACGACGGTTGCGCCCTGGCCAGTCTTAAGACCCGCACGCGACGCAAAGGGTTTGGAATCTGGCAGCTCTGGGCCGCCTGGGCCGGCGGCTAGGGTTCCAATACCTGCCGTCAGCTTTATGGGCCGCGATATTTCCGGGAGAGGAAGATCTGGTGCCACAATAGCATTCGCGGGCACCTTGATGGCTGCGGTTGGCAAACGCTGCGACTGGGATGATTCTAGAACTAGCCGCGGCTTTAGCAGCATAACCACCGTAGATTCTGGCTGGGCCGACTCTTCGATCGGGACGGCCACAGTGGAGTTTCTAAGGCAGTACCAGAGGATCCCGTGGAACATCAGAACCACGAGAGCGACTGTTAATCTCTGATTAGTGACCATGGTAGCCCGCCTGTCGAAACGCGTATTGCCTATAGCGCCACGGCACTCGTGATTGCGGGCATGGCGGCTAGATGGCTGCCACGTCGGCCGGATAGCATCCTAGCGCCGAAACGGCAGGTCGCAGGACGTGCCACCGAGATAGCGGCATAGGCCGGTGGCAAGGGGCGCCAAGCACAGCGCGGGAAAGAAAGCTCGGCGCAGAGTTGTCGGCATAAACGAGCAGGCGACAAAAATCCTAGGCTCCGGGAGGCCGCGGAGAACTGGTTCAACAGATCGCTTGGGGCTAGCTGGAAAGCGGCCGGTTGATTTGATGGCTACGATTCAGGGCGCGCAGGTCGTTGAAACTCTGCTAATGCGCATGACTTTCGGCGTCTATACCTGAAGCCATTTGTAAACCGTCGATTAGCTGGCCTGCCGCACCCACTCCGCATTTTGCAATGGCAGGCACTCTTCGATCCCTGCCTCCAGTTCATGGTTGGTGACTGGCTGTTGTCGCAACCGTTCTTCAAGTTGCGTCCGCTCGACCAAGTGGACGCGATTCGCCTCTGCGTGATCTCGTGCTCCTGACGTAAATCGACGGTTCGTAACTGCTACTCGTCGAAACTGCCGCCCGGGGAATCTAGCCTGGTATTGTGCGGCGCCTGCCGTGACTTCCTTAATCGCATCCCATCCGACTTCACTTCCTCCCGAGCTCTTACACTGCAGAAGCTCGCCTTGACGACCCTTGATGGCATACACATCAATGCCCCCGTCTCCACCGCGCTTTGGCGTCATAGCTGCAATGTAGCCCGATTTCGACCAGAGGATTTTGCAGAAGACTTCAAAACTAAAACCATCCAGCCGATCGACGTCATCCATTGTCATGTCGCGCGCTTCTATGCGCACTCCCGCTGGACCGGAATCCACGAGATCCCGGAACGGTATATCCTTTCCTGTCCCGTTCAACATAGCTTCCAGCGGTGAATCACCCAGGGTGGCACCCGCGAGTTCGGCCTTTTTGCGAAGCATTTCATCCAGTCGTACGTCAAAAGTTGCATAGTCAGCGTTGACAACGGTTGGGCAGTACACGAAGACATCTCGCTCTTGACCTATCCGGTAGGCTCTGTCTGTCGCCTGGGATTCCTTTGCAGGATTCCAGGCTCTGGTGAAGTGAAATACATGATTGGCCGCGGTTACATTGAGCCCGGCCCCTGCCGCGAGCGTGGAGAGGATGATGACGTCGAAGCCTTCAGCGGCCGAAAACTTGTCGATGTAGGTCTGCCGGTTCTCCGAGTCGCCATTGATGATGAACGGCTTTAACCCAAAGAGTTCGCGCATGAAAACAAACAAACATGACTGCACTTCTCGCAGTTCCGTAAATAGAATAGCCTTCTCGCGCGCTTTTTGGATCACCCGGAGTTGCTCAATCACAGCGGCAAGTTTTGCTGAGTTATTGAGATGCGCGTTATGGCCGCCCTTGTCCACCGCAAATCGACGTCCTGGGATGCAATACGGTTCAGCGCAGACCGCCTTCATTAGGTGAAGAGCCCCGAACGAAGCTCGCGCCCGCTGGCGTCCGTTAGTTTCCTCGTTCGCGTCTTGCAGCTTTTTGAGACCGCCGAGATAGAGCGTCTGCTGGTACGCAGACATGGATACTTCAAACTGCTCGCCAACATTTAATACTTCTTTGAAGGAGAGTACGTTATCTGTCGCCTTGCGATAGGCAAAGTATTTCTTCTTGAACTCATCTTTTAGTTCAAGTTTTGTCCGGCGAAGGATCTGCGGTGCAATAGCATCTTGAAGCTGCTGCAAGGCTGTCTTCTGCTCTTCCGTATCGCACTCGATGGGTCGGCGATACTTGTTCCCGAAGTCCTCGAGGCCGCCTAGAAGCCCGGGCTGGACGAAATCAAACAGGCACCACAAGTCTGCTAAGGAGTTCTCGACTGGGGTCCCTGTGCAGACAACCCGAAAATCTGCTTTTAGAGCTCGTACGGACATTGCAGCCTGTGTCCCCGGCGTCTTGATGCGTTGCGCTTCATCACAAATAACGAAAGCGAAGGCTTGTCGAGCAAAAGAGAACTCATAGCTTGTCAGCACTTCGTATGTCGTGATGACAATCTTGGCCGATCCTCGCCAAGCCGGGCGCAGCAAATCTACGAACCCTTTGGCTTGCAGTTGCTCATCAATCAGACCGAGCGGTTGCTTACGTTTCTTGAGCCCATCACCGTAGAGGACTAGCACTTCTGGAAACGATGGGTTGAAGAACTTCCTGGTTTCTGTCTCCCAGTTTGGGATCAGGCTTTTGGGCGCCACAATGATCGAAGGGGGCGCATCCGGTGAATCCTCGTAATAGCGCGCCAGCACAACCAGCAGCTGTAGCGTCTTGCCAAGACCCATGTCGTCCGCCAAAAGAGCCCCGCGACAATCAGTTGGCGCGCAATCGATCAGGTGCTGGAACCAAGCCACGCCTTTCTTCTGATGCTTTTTTAGTTTGATGTTGGGGCGCAGTGACTTCGGCAGTCGCGGTTCGGCCTCGTCAGGCAGCGTCAGGGATCTACGGCGCTCCTCAGCGTAATCCACCTTGTGGAAGTTGGTCTTGATGATGAACGTGTCCCGACGAACGCCGTCCGACTTCTTGGGTGAAGCGCCGTCGATCTTTATGGTCGTGTGAGCGCTGAGCATTGCCCGGAAGCCCTCGAGCAAGGTGCGCGCATCCTCGGTCTTCACGGGAGTCGGAAGCGTCGGATTTACGATTTCAGTTTCACCAGCCTTTTCGGCGCGCTCAATCGCTGCTTCGAAATCCGTAACCCATTCGTGGCTGAGCGGGATAACCACTTGCCCGTCGTGCCCCGCCAAAGTGACTCGCACCATGGGCGTGAGATCAGAGGGCAGCCAGCCCGGCTTACCCTCTTCATCAGCTGAGGGCTTTTGAATGAGCGGAACGTAGATGGCCTTTGCTGTACCGATTCCTTCAATACGACCGCTGTAACCTGACAGCTCGTATATGTCGGCATACGAGATAGCCGCTTCAGCTTGTAGCCGCCACAGTTTCCCGACCGCTTTTGCTTGAGCCAACTGATTCGTGGATTCCCCGTCGAGGGTTAAGTCGTATTCATCCCAGGAAAACTTCGGGCATTCTCCCGCTATCGCGGCTTCCAGCACCTGCGCAAACCTGTCAAGCTGATCTGGAGTGGCAATCTGGGCCGTAGACGTTGAGAAGCTGCCATCAGCAAAAGCTTCAGTCACCGTCAGGGTGACGTGATCAATCCCAGGGCTCCCGTCCCTATAGCGGGCCTTTAGGCTGAATGCTGCGCTGTTTGACCCGGCACCTGCCCTGTCTTCGGCGAACTCCTCCTCTCGAATGACTTCCTGGGCTGCCTCTCCGAGAAACGCCCATGGATTGTGGATGAATCGCTCTGCACGGGAGCCTGCGACTCTTCGGCCGGGCATCTCCCGCTTGATGACAGATAGAACCTTCCGAACGGGCTCCGAGATGACAACGCGAACATGCCCTCCGGTGCGTGGGACGATGTCATAGTGAGGCTGAACCGCGTTGAAGCCATCAAAAGACTTAAGCCATCCGTCGGGCGCACCTGCGAAGGTCGGTTCGACCGTGATCACCCGACCGAAGGAAGTTACCTCACGGGATAGGGGCAGCCGAAGCGCTTGGGGCGTCAGGACAATGGTGGATTCGAGATACCGCGTGCGATAGAGGGCTCCTGCCTGATCGGCGTTCACCCTAATCCGGCCCCAGGCCAGCTCATTCTCGTGCTGGGTGCGCTTGTCAGTTTCACGGCGAGTGAAGGCTGCCACGGCGGCGCAGGTTCGCCATGCGGCCTCCGGTAGCAGCCGCTCCTGATTGTCCACCGTCACGACCGCGCCAACCGCGCGAGTCACCGCTACCTCCCGACCGCTCTCAACCCAGCCATCCACGAATAGCTCAAAATCAACGTCTGGGAGCGTGCCATGACACTCAAGAATGGGCGACACGCTAAGACTGTCAGGCAAGGCCAGCGCTTCGACCGAAGCACGGTGTTCCGGCGCTGCCAAGAGCGAATAGACAACGTCCCAGGGCAGCGTCAAGGAGCTTGTCGTGAGTTCGCATCGCCCCTCCACGATGAGCTGGGAGAGATATGCCGCGAGATAAGCCTCTTGCCGGGGCGCGTTTTCCGTGGCCGTGAGCCACGATTCGATGCTGGTGTCCTGCAGCGCCTCGGCAAAGTGGATTGCGACTCCCGATTCGGTCCAGGTGCGCGTCAGCACAGTGCGCGCCTCAGTGCTTGACGATTTTGAGCGCAGCCAGTCAAAGAGGCTCATGACTTCTCCGGGAAGTAGAAGGCTGCACGCGACTGAGCCCACTTGAAGCCCATGTGCAGCAACATCTGCTCGAGCTTAGGATCCTGTTTCGGATCCTCCACCCAGAGTCGGCCTCCGTAGCCATCCGGGCGCCTCTTGTCGTCAATGTGGGCGCCGTCAAACCGACGAACGAGTTCGGCTAAGGTCTTCATCTTGAACGAGGCGCCGCGAGGCGCTTCCGGCAAGAAGCTAGGATTTTGAACACCGCTTGATGCCGCGGGTCGAGACTGCTCTGGAGCCGAAACGGTTCGCCGCTCCGCGGCATCATGCCTCGCCTTCCTCTTTGACTTCGGATCGGTTGCTGTGCCCAACTTAGTTGGCTGAGTCAGTGAATCAGGTTGGATCCCTAGGCGTTTCAGTGTATGCCCAGCGTCAACCGCCCAACCGCTCGGGTGCGTGAACCGCGCTGCGTGTCTCCCATCAAACCCATACTTTAAGTCTTCCTGAGTACCCGCGTAGTATTTGGAATGCCGGTCAAACTGAAGATCGCCCGCTCGGTACACGTAGGCCGCATTCGGCTTTTTGCTAAACTCGACGACGATGTAGTCACCGAGTTGCATCATAAATGCATCATGGTCGTCACCCTGCGTTAGCGTTGCATAGGCGCCTTCCTCCCGAGCAATCAGTTCCCGGACCTCGGCATTTCGATGCACTAGTCGACGCGTCTCGGCGCCGAAAACCAGACGCGTCCAGGTGATTTGCTTTAAGTACTGACTCCAGAATGCAAGTCGCCCCTCGTCGGCATCATTGCGTGATGCGAGGATCCCAAAAAAATCCCGAAGATTTCTCTCATTGACCCAACCCAAAACCATTCGCCATACATCATCAGATACACGATTCCAACTCGTAGCGATGCCCGCCGCCTTGAGTTTTGGGTTTCGCCAGACGTCTCTTTGTACGATGTAATCTACCAGGACCTCATGAGGAGGCCGCTCGCGACATTTGTGATAGCGGGTCAAGATGGCGATAAGGGCCTCATCTCGAAATACCGGCCGGCTCTGGAGCAGCGCGATCAATCGAGCAATCATCCCCTTGAAATCCGCGTCAGGCATTTCTGTGGCGCGTTGAACTGCGCTGAGAACCAAGGCATGCCAGAACCAGCTCGTCTGCGGGATGGCAAGATCATCGCCGAGTCGTTTTACTGCAGCATCATCGCCGCGCAGAAAACCAAATGCATATGACGCGGCCGCTGCGGCGGTAACCAACGCCGGATCGGCGCGAAGCACAGTGATCCACGCCGGAACTATCTCAGACCCGGATTCTCGGTCGATTATCGGCCAGGTCTCTTGCAAGAATGAGCGCAGCCGCTCCCAGCCGGCGTGGTCGGCCTTATCCTGCGTTGACGGGTCATACTTGAAATAAGAGCTGAGTAGGCCGTACCAGGTGAGCTGTGGAAGTTCTCCCGATCGAGCCGACGCGGTATACGCCTGCAGCAGCTGCTTCAGTTCGCCTTGCCCTATCGGCCGGGCGCCGGCAAGTTCGCGGATAGGATCTGCGAGTACACCGGCAATCAGGTCCATCTGGCGATCATCCAACGGGCGCGCATGCATAAACTCAAGTATTGCCGCCTTGGCGTGTTCCATCGAGGGTAGGGCCTTCCCGTACTCCTGAAAGATCTTTGCCGATTCGGCGGTGGCGGCGGCCACCAGCGCTGGTCTACCGAGCTCTGCCGATGAGCTGGCGAGGTTGGATACTGCCTGCGCAAGTCGCTTGGAGAGCCCCTCTAGCACTGTCCGATCTCCTTGTTCTCGGCGGCAGGCGCTATGGGCTTACTTTCATCCAATGCCCAGAAATCCACTTTCAACTCCACCCGGCGACTTGCGTCTTTGGAAGCCTTCATCGAGTTGAAGGAGTACCCTCCAACTAGAAACAGGTCTTGGATCTGCCGTTTCTCGGAATCCGAGAGAGCTTGCTCGTTTGAATACGGGCGATCGAAAAGGACGCAGACGACTCGCTGGCTTCGCTGCAGACTGAGTCCTAGATTGAAGAGGTAGGTACCATCTTGGTCGGTGAATCCCTCTACCACTACGCGGCGAATCCACTTTTGTCCAAGCTCAGATGCCTGCGCCTTCAGTAACACAGGGATGTAAGAGCGCAGGAATCGGCTTTGTTCTTCGCCGATATTGGATTTACCACTATCAAACTTTACAACATTTCCAAGATCGATCCGGTAAGTAGACTCGTCAACCTTTACATCCGGGAAGATCCTCGAGTTTTCCCGAATGGTCGCCATGAGTTCCTGGATATCCTTCTCTCGCTGGATCTTGCGCTGCTCGGCCGTCGTCACGTCCTTCGTGACGGATATCAAGGTTACAGCCATGACCAATAAAAACAGAATCATGAGTGCTGACATCAAGTCCGAGAAAGAAATCCAGAAGGGAGACTCCCCCTCGAGTTTCTGCGATCGGCGCACAACGACACGGTTGAACATGCCTACGCTCTCTTCAGCCGGGCCAAAGCGACGCCGATTTGTTGGACGACGCCGTTGAGCTGTTGCGTCCCATCGCTCAAATGACGATCGGTTTCACTAATGGTCTTCCTAATCGCACCAGTGAGCTGCGTGCCGAACGCTTCAAACGCACTTTCCAGGGCCTTGTTCACACCCTCGAGGTACTCACGGCTTTGGCTCTCAGCTAGGCGCAGTTGAGCTACGATACGATCCAGATCCGTGATCATCGCCTTGGAGAGACCTGCTTCTTTACGTGCAGTCTCGATCAGAGTGTTCAACGCGGCGACGTGATTCTCGACGGTCTTGCGGGCCGAATCGTATTGATCGAAACCCTGGCGTACCGCTAGCGCCGCCGCCTGTAGGGAGGTTGCGCTCGCGGTGAGCTGTTCAGATACTTTCGCGGAACGATCAAATACCCCTGACACAGCATTGCCGGCGGTTTCAAAGCGCTGCGCCGCGGCTCCCATATTGAGGGCTCCCGCATTCATGCCGTCGATAGCTCGGGTCGCAACGGTAGAGATCGCCTCCAAGTTCGCTTTCGTAAGGGTGACTTGCTCTTCAAGAAGCTCGAGGAGCGTCTCGACCTGTCCCGACATACTGCCGACGAGTTCTTGGGTCCTGCCGGCGAGCCGGCTGCTCCGATCCTCCTCTTGAGCAGATGCCGTCTTTCGGGTGCTCTCCATGTGTTCTATTGCATTGGTGAGCTGCTGGAGAACCGTCGACATGGCATCGTCCATGAGGCGCTTGGACTTATCTTGCTCGTCGGTAACCAGCTTACGGAAGTCCTGAACGAAGGTTCGCATCTGGTCTGTGAGCAGTTGCTGATTCGCCGCCGATTGCTTCATCGCCTCCTCGAGCGTTCCGCTCAAACGGTTGGTAGCCATCTCGTTAGATCGATTTATGTCGGCTACTAGATTCTGCAGCGCCGTCTGCACACTCGACATCGCTCCCATGGACTGATCCATTTGCTCACGAATGCCTCGCATCTGGCCACCGAAAGTATCTTCGAGTTTTGCCATGAAGCCTGTGAGCAAGGTTTCCAGCATTCCACTGACCGCTTGACTGTTTCCCTGAGTGGTCACCTCCATGGCCTCAGTGATTCGCTTCAGCGGTTCCCCGAGGGAACCGGCGATGGCATCACCGATTTCCGTACCCAGCGCGAGGCTACTTTTATTTTGGGCCTCTATTTGACGCTCGACGAGATTCGTCATGAGCTCGCGTAGGTCTTCAATGAGTGCCTGCTTCAGCTGAGCCGCATGGGCTTCGGAGTTCTCGGACGACTTGACCAGTCTGGAAAGGTACTCCTCTCCGGCGCCGGTGGAATAGAGGGCGTCAATGGCGTGATTTAGGCTTTCCACCTGGCCGTAGAAAATCGCAAGCGCCAGACGGCTGACGAAGACCACCACCATTGCGCAGGCAATCGCGATAGCCGACGCGGTGAAGGCATGTGCGACACCCGCCAGCAGCGGTTTGAGCCCGGCAACCGCCGTGGCGCTAGAGGTTGCATCGAACTGACCTAGCCCCTCAAGCAGTCCCGCGAAGGTTCCGATAATGCCGAGGCCGGTCAACACACCAGGTAGATGGCGCGTGAAGTCATCGAATAGTCGGCTGTCGACCAAAACTTCCCGAGTGAAGAACATTTCCGCCGGCACTGTGGCCCGAACCTCGGTTAGTGCGACGGGACCGCTGGAGGCCTTGCGAAGTTCGTGGAGGGTGTCGCTGTATTCATCCCATAGATGCTTGAACGGATTGCGCCGGAGAACGTTTGCAACATCGTCCGGCTTTACCGACTTGTTCGCACGTCGGAGCGCGTTGATGCGTCGAACGGCTAACCAAATCTCGAAGCCCACTCTGACGCCTTGCGTCAAGTACCCCACGAGGAATATCGCGGTCAGCGAGACGACCACGATGAAGACGAGCAATGGGATTCCTGAGAGATTCCCGAGAATGGGGTGAATCCGCGCGAGGAGTCCTTGGAGGTGTGTCGTCATGAATCGTGAACCTGCTTTTCGGTGTTATTGTTTCGTCGGCGGCCTTGAGCGATGTGGCAGCTAGATGCATTGCACGACCGAGACATATGGTGCCGGACTATGCGGAGCCGGGCGGGTGAGGGCGTCATTGCTTCGCCTTTTTGGGTGCAATCAAGGCGCGCCTGTTGCAGTAATCAAGTACCGCAACTTCCAGCATATTGGTGAGACTTCGCCGCTCGAGCTTCGCGCAAGCCTGCAACGCGTCTTTGACATCAGGGGAGAGACGGACAGTTAGAACTGCGGTTTTTCTCGGTGCGCGTGGCATTTATAATGTACTGCGGATATGCTGATGTTCGCAGTATAGGTAGACTACTGTCGCGCTTTCGCTGTTCTTTACATATCCAAGAAATATCAGCAAGGTACGGCGACTCCGTTCGTTCGGACCCGCTCGATTACTCAGGCTTATCTATCATCCGACGATCAGTGGATGAGCAGAAACAAATCGGTAATCAAACGGTAGATTGCGTATGGCCGGTGCGGCCGGCCGTGCGCCCGAAACGGATTGTTCTGGAAGCTAAGCTCCCCGCCAGTTCACCTGAGCGAGTGCGAGCCTGGTGGGAAGGCACGATCTTGGGGGCACGCATTGTTTGTCACTTGGCGAGAACGCCGTCTCCAAACTTCACTGCCAGTACCCCGCTATAGTTCTTGGTCAGTGCATCGATGTCGTCTCGGTAGGCTTGAGGCAAGCCTGTTTCCTTCAAAGGAAGCTGCGGCCACCTATGCCCTGGATCATGCTTTTCGCGCAGTGCTTCCAAGTGTCTGAGGTATTCCTGGTAGAGAGGTTCTACTTCCTCCGCTAAGCGCTGTGCCCGTTGCGCGGCTTTCGTTGCCCGGGCTTCCTTATATCGGGCATAGAGCCGGATCAACGCCGCAAAGATGAGCAGCGCGATCACCATTGCTATGATCTGCTTGATCACTGATCGGCTCCCGTCAGGGTTCTTTGGCGAAGTTCAGTAACCTGTCGACGTTGCGTTTGAAGTTTGCTTTCCCATCCTGCTTGATATGGAGCAAGTCACCGTTCA
>Ga0182030_10003286_pt1 | contig 34505 bp, 34 predicted proteins | sample 812S3MmetaG_FD_121299 | JGI IMG/M metagenome (GOLD analysis project Ga0182030, IMG submission 121299) | Permafrost microbial communities from Stordalen Mire, Sweden - 812S3M metaG (Illumina Assembly) | ecosystem: Environmental > Terrestrial > Soil > Wetlands > Permafrost | place: Sweden...
GTCCTGGCTTCGACGCTTGGCAAGGCCCGCATCGCCCTGGAGGAGCTCGAAGGTACCGGAGCCTGATGGGATCAAAGATGGGCGCCGCCCGGCAGTGGGTGGCACGACTACTACCCGGGGCGTCCGACTACACCGAAGTGCGACGTTCGTGGCGCGGCGACCTGTTGGCCGGGCTTACCGTCGGCGTCGTCGCGCTGCCGCTAGCTCTCGGATTCGGTGTCGCATCCGGGGTCGGGGCTAAAGCAGGCATCGTGACGGCGATCGTTGCTGGAATTGTCGCTGCAGTATTCGGCGGTTCGTCCGTCCAGGTGTCCGGTCCTACAGGGGCCATGGCCGTCGTGCTCGTGCCCATCGTGGCCCACGACGGCGTGGGTGCTGTGGCGACCGTTGCCATATTTGCCGGCATCATTGTCCTGGCTATGGGGTTGGCTGGGTTGGGTCGGCTCATCCAGTTCGTCCCGTGGCCCGTGTTGGAAGGGTTCACGGTGGGAATCGCCGTGACCATCGCCCTTCAACAAGTTCCCCTCCTCGTTGGCGAATCCAAAGGCACAGGTTCGACCGTTCTCGGCTCTGCGTGGCAGGCCGTGGCCCACCTGTCGTGGAGCACCGCCACCGACACCCTCGTTCTCGGCGCCCTCGTCGCCATTGTCATGGCTACTTGGCCGAGACTGACCAAGCGAGTCCCGTCGTCAATTGTCGCCGTCGTGGCGGTCACGCTCTTGTCCTTGCTCTTTCATCTGTCAGTGCCGACCATCGGCGCCCTGCCCCATCATCTGCCGTTACCGCAGATCCCCGATCTGGGTCTGTCCGCCATCCGCCACCTGGCAGGCCCAGCGGTCGCCGTCGCCATTCTGGCGGCCATTGAGAGCCTGCTTTCGGCCCGGGTCGCCGATGCCATGACAGACGTGCCACGCACCTCGGACACCCGAGAAATGGTCGGGCAGGGTCTGGCCAACATTGCGGCGGGACTCTTCGGAGGCATGCCGGCCACTGGGGCCATCGCCCGGACCGCGGTGAACGTGCGAGCTGGCGCCCGGACCCGAGTGGCGGCCATCACCCATGCGCTCGTGATCGTGGTGGTCATCCTGCTTGCTTCACCAGTGGTGATGAGAATTCCATTGGCGGTGCTCGGTGGCGTACTCGTCATGACGGCCGTCAAAATGGTCGACCACGTGCGGGTGCTGTCAGTAATCCGGGCCCACCTCTCCGAAGCGGTTGTCTTCGTCCTGACAGCCCTAGTGACCGTTGCCGTGAATCTGATCACCGCCATTGAGGTCGGACTCGTCGTCGCAGGCGTGTTGGCACTTCGGTCGATCGCCTCGGGCTCGGGAGCCACGCAGGAGGAGCTGGCCGAGCACCACGACGGCCCGGTCGACGCATCGGCTCTCCTTTCCGACCACATTGCCGTTTACCGGCTGGACGGCGCACTCTTCTTTGGTGCCGTTCCTCGTTTCCTCGAACAGTTCAGGCAGGTGAAGGGTGTACAGGTCGTCATCCTCCGTTTGAGGGGACTGACCTTCATCGACGCTTCCGGAGCCGACGCGCTTGCCAAGATCATCGGCGACCTTGAGGGGCGGGGGATCACGGTCCTTATCAAAGGTGCACGAACCGAGCACGAGCCGATTCTGACCACGGCCGGGGTCGTGGCCGATCTCGACGCCAGAGGTCATCTCTTCGACGACCTCGATGCTGCGATCGCCCATGCCCGGTATCACGTTGACCGGCAGGGCACCTTGGACGAGATCGGGGCCGCATAGCGGTGGTGCTTGGTGCGCTATTGACTCAGCCGCTTACGCAATTTCCCGAGCGATGTCGACTCTCCGTCGACAGAAAACGTTCTCGATCGATTGGCGGCGGGACTCATCAAGACTGGTCCCGTAGACACGTCATCCGACATGCCGACCTCGATGCAATAGCCGGGCTCGAGGTCACTTCGCACGGGTCACTCTGTATCGAGCAAGCGCCCGGAAGACGTAACGGTGCACCGGTTGGAGGATCTTCCAATAGAGGAACCCCGGGATTCCCTTCGGGCGGAGCGAGCCGACTTGAACCAGTTCGTTGTCCGTACACTCGTAGCCGAGCCATGCTTCTCCAGGTATCCAGTGAGTCGCGCTCAGTATGAGTACGCCGGGATCACGTCGAGCAACGAGCCACCAGTCCACCGCGGCACCGGCGACGACTTCTGGCGGGCGTTTGAGTGACCAATATTCTCCAGCGACTCGCCCCAGCTGGGCGCGCACTCTCCAGGCGAACGCTAATCCGTACCAGCCATAACTCCCTCCGATCCGGGAAAGATCGGCATCGAGACCCTCCGATGCGCCCTTGGGGAGCGGGACAGTAACCCGAACGGTGTAGATGCCATCCTTCAGCCCGTCTTCGCGGCTGAGAAGATCATCATCGAGTGCCAGCGCCTGGTCATCGAGCGCTGCCAAAAGAGCGTCGCCAAGCCCCATCGGTTCGATGTTGAACGCCGCGTCAGTTCGCCCCTGGTCTTGCACCACGACCTCGGTCCCGAGACTCTCGATGAGCGCGTTGCTGACGCGGCGATCCACCGGAGTGACGAGGTCTAACCAGTACGACGACAGTCGAGGCGTCAGGTAGGGCACATCGACGATACGGCGGTGGCGCAGTCCGCGCGCCTCAGCGTAGGCCGAAATCATCTCGCGATACGACGTGACGTCAGCACCGCCAACCTCGTAGACACCGGGCACCACGTCGATCGCTGCGATCAGATATCGAATCATGTCGGTCGAGGCGATCGGTTGAATCGCGGTGCGCACCCACCGTGGACAGACCATGAACGGAAGGCGTTCGGTCAGATACCGAAGCATTTCAAATGAGATGCTGCCGGCGCCGAGCACCACCGCGGCTCGAAGCTCGACAACGGGGACTTCTCCAGATGCGAGCGAGACGCCGACTTCTTGGCGGCTCGCAAGGTGCTCGGAGGAGGGGTCGTCGCCCAAGCCGCCGAGGTAGACGATGCGTCGAAGACCTACCGCGGCGGCAGCTCGCCCGAAGCCTTCAGCCAACTGGCGGTCACGAACACGAAAATCTTCGGAGCTCAATGAATGCACGAGGTAGAAAGCGACTTCGCATCCAGCCAACGCGCTCTGTAAGGAAACGGCGTCGGCCACGTCGACCGACCGTCCAGTGGCGCCAGCGATCTCAGGAGCATGACGCGAGAGCGCGATGACGTCGTATTTGGCCTTTACAAGAGCAATCGAAAGCTCTCGGCCGACGAATCCGTTTGCTCCCACCACCGCGACTTTCATTGCTTCACGATTACATACTCCGTTCGACTTGCTGAACACGATCGTTGCCTGACGTCGGCGCAGGGCGGCCTTTGACGTTTCATGCCCCTGAAACATCCCCGGCAGGGGTTATGCGATTACCGATGAAGGGCGCTTTCAACCGGCAATAGATAGATGGCGCCCGTAACCGGAATGCTGGCGTCGCGCATTGGGACACCCATCGGACGGCAAATCCGTCGGACTGGCGCAACCGCAGTCGGCTCGGGCGGACAATCTGAAGGAACCAAACCAATTGCCCGTGCTCAGATTGCCGTTGTTGCATACTGTCAGCCCTAATCGGGCATGGTAGGTACGTGACGAATGAAGAGGTAGCCAATTCCAGGAGCGGCATGGGGCGTCGCGCCGTACGTTGGATGCTGCTCAACCGCCAAACCGGACAGCTGACTGTTGCTCAGTGGCCCAATGTCTCGCTTTCGGTCTTCATCGTTTTGACGCTCCTCGTCCACATTTTTCATCCGCGGGGTGCAGTTGACGACCTGGTTCACGTCTTAGCTGATGTGGCGCTCACGATCTGGGCCGTTGACGAGCTCATTCGGGGAGTTAATCCTTTCCGGCGAATTCTCGGGTTGGTGGTAATCGTTTTAACCATCGCTAGTCTGACGTTCTAATCCACTTTGAGGCTCATTGGGCTCTGACCAGAGTTCAGCTGGCTCCTTGACGTATGGAAGCAACGCCAGCCAAGCGCATTCTTTGCGGGCGTCGCATACGGTCGAACTTGAGATACTTGATACCGAGCTTCAAGCGGCCTGAGAACTACAAACCAAAATCGAAAACCAAACCTTCAGCCGACCCAAATGATTTGGGCGACTTAGGACCTTCGGCCCTATCTTCGCTGCCAGATCCGAGTAATTTGACCTCGTACTTCCTTCAATAACGAGGGTTATTACCTAAAACAATTGGGGGAATCATGAGCGATCTCGACTACCGGGGTCTCTTCATCGGTGACGAGGCCGAAAACGGTGGAATCTTCAAAGAGTTGCTGGGCGAACTCGTGGATGACCACCTCGGCTGGCGAAAGAACTACATGCCGGGGGATCACCCTGGCATCGTCCTCCACGACAAGTCGAGCCCCGAGTACAAGCTCAGCCAGGAGCGGCTTCGTGAGGTGATGGGCGAGTTGTCGCAGCGCATGCGTTCGGGTTCTGTGCCCTGGAATAGTGCTGGTCGGTACTGGGGTCACATGAACGCCGAGACCCTTATGCCATCAATCCTGGCCTATACGTTCGCCATGTTGTGGAACCCGAACAACGTCGCCCTGGAGTCGTCGATGGCGACATCGCAGATGGAGGCTGAAGTTGGCGACGACCTGGCGAAGCTTTTTAGTTTCACAGAAGGTTGGGGTCACCTCTCCGCCGATGGCTCGATCGCCAACCTCGAGGGCATCTGGTATGCGCGGTGCTTCAAGTCGATCCCGCTCGCGCTGGCAGAGACGATGCCTCATCTCGTGAAGGGTAAGTCCGACTGGGAACTCCTCAACCTGTCAGTCGAAGAGATCCTTGAGTTACTTGGGCAGCTGGGCCCAGATGACTACGACATCGTCAAAGCCGCTTCGTCCCGATCTGGCCGGAATCTGACGAAGCTGGGCAAGTGGATCGTGCCCGAGACGAAGCACTATTCGTGGGTCAAAGCGCTCGACATCATCGGGATCGGCCTCGACCAAATGGTCGCGATCCCAGTGACCGAGAACTACCGGATGGACGTCGAAGTGCTGGCCTCCAAGATCGACGAACTGGCGTCGTCGCACACCCCCATACTCGGAGTCGTTGCCGTCGTTGGTACCACTGAGGAAGGTGCGGTGGACGAGCTAGACAAGATCGTCGCACTCAGGCGAAGGATGCATAAGGCGGGCACCTACTTCTACATCCACTGCGATGCCGCTTACGGCGGCTACGGACGCAGCCTTTTCTTCGACGTCGAGGGTCGGTTCGTCAACTACAGCGAGCTGGCTGGACTTCTTCGTCAGCACGGAATCCTGACCGACGAGAACGCAACGGTGTCCGAGGACGTTTATAACGGGTTCAAGGCCATCTCAGAGGTTGAGTCCGTCACTGTCGACCCGCACAAGATGGGCTACGTGCCCTATGCGGCCGGAGGAATCGCCATCCGCCTCAAGCAAATGCGCAACGTCATCTCGTACTTCGCCCCCTACGTCTTCGAGAAGGGAGTCGAGGCACCAGATATGCTCGGTGCCTACACCCTTGAGGGCTCACGCGCCGGTGCCACGGCTGCGGCCGTCTGGGCGGCGCACCGGTGCCTGCCGCTGAACGTCTCAGGCTACGGCCGATTGGTCGGGTCCGGCATGCAGACTGCGCATCGATTCAAAACCTTCCTCTCTGCGTATTCCATCACCATCGGAGACCGTGTCATTCGCGCCTTCCCACTGCATGAGCCGGACTTCAACATGGTGGATTGGTCGTTCAAGGCCGATGACATGACGAATCTGGCTGAGGTCAACGAACTCAATCAGCACTTCTACGAACTCTCGTCGAATCTCGCTGGTCATGAGTACAACAACATCTTCATCACCTCACACACCAGCTTTTCCACTGACGACTACGGCAAGACACCGGTCACGTTCATTGAGACTCTCGGACTCGACAAGGCCGAGTGGGCGACCGAGAAGTCCGTCACGTTGCTCCGCGCCTCGATTCTCGACCCCTATCTCTCTTCACGTGAACTCTTCGATGACTACATGGAAGTCATCACGGAGGCATTCGATGAGCGCCTCACAAAGATCCTCGCATGACGAACAATCGCGGGCGGACGTTGAAGGCCGTAGGGACTTTCACCTTCTTTGGGATGACGATTGCGCTGGTCGCAAGCGTCCGGAACATCCCAGATGTCGCCGCCACAGGCTGGACGATGTTCTTCTACATGGTCGTCGTGACCCTGATTTTCGCGCTGCCGATCTGCCTAATGAGCGGTGAGTTCGCCGGGATGTTCCCCCGTGCAGGCGGTCCCGAACTTTGGGTCACATCAGCGCTTTCTGAACGATGGGGCTTCACGACATCGTGGCTCCTGTGGGTTCAGATGTTCCCGGGCATGGTGATGGTGGCATCGGTCATCGGACCCCTCTTGGCCATAACCATTGGCCACGACAGCCTGGCGACGAGCGCCACCTTTACCCTCGTCTGCATTCTGATCACTTACTGGACCGTATCGATCCTCAACATCTTCTTTGACATGGCGCGACTCGGTGGTCGACTCGGTGTCTCCCTCGGCGTGTATCTGCCGATCGGTGTGATGTTTGTGCTGGGGGTTGCGGCGTTCATCAAGACTGGCATCAGGGCGAACAGTTACCTTGGTCATTTTCGCATGGGAGAACTGCTTCCCTTCTCTAAGTCGTCGGTCGCAACGTTGTCGTTCTTTGCGGCGATCGCTTTCATCTATACGGGAATCGAATTGTCGTCGGTGTACCTGCCTCGGTTGAAGCATCCCACCAAAACCTATCTTCGAGGCATCTTCATGGCCTTGATATTCATGTTCGCATTCAACACGATCCTTGCCTTGGCCTTCGCCAACAATGTCGCTGCCGGCACGATTGAACTGAACAACATCGCTCAGGCCCCCATCATCGCGTTGAAGATTCTTGGGCTGCCTACCTGGATCGCCAACGTGTTCGCCGCCAGCGTGCTCATTGGGGTGGTGGTGCAACTCTCCGCCTGGGCAAGCGGACCTTCTAAGACCATCACAGATAGTGCCCAACGAGGCGAATACCCGCCCTTCCTCCGATTTTGGAAGACCAACAAGTTTGATGTCGCTCCGACGGTCATCTTCACCCAGGCCGCCATCATCTCGATGTTCGCGCTGCTCTTTGTCTTGATCCCGGGAGTCAACAGTGCCTTCCTGCTCTTGGTGACCGCAACGGCCGTCCTCTACATAGTTGTTTACGTCCTCATGGCCATTGGGATTCTCCGATTGCGAAAGGCCCAGCCCGAAGCAGAGCGACCCTTCAAGATGGGGAGTAACAGCACGGCGTGGACGATCATCGTCGTGTTCCTCGTGACAGCGGCTGCCTCCACATTTGCCACCCTTTGGTACCAAGGGCTGGGCCACGCCGCCGCAATCGTCGCCATCACGGTTGTGCTGTCGGGCGCACCATTGATCATCATGCACTTCCGAAAGGAATCCTGGCGGACCGAAATCCACCAGGCCATGGGAGTTCCAACGACGTCGAGCGATGCAGAGAAAGTCACCGTCTGACCACTGTCGGTATCGGTCGACACGCGGCCAACGGCTGCGGGAAACGTGTTTGGTAGCGGCAAGTGAGCGAGGTCACCAATGTCACATTCAATTGGGAAAGGTGCCGCCTGTTAGTCGGGTGATGTCACAACTCGTGCGCGAAAGCTAAGTACCATGTTGAGACCACGGACTGTTTGTGACTCCAATCCTTTGTGGTTGGCGGAACTCCCGACGACATCCAGTTCGGATCAGAATGTAAATCTCGCCGGTCACTTGCAATTCGCACCAATAGACGACCGTTTAGCCGGGAGCGGTGACTTGGTACTCCTCTTTCCACCAGCGGGCCGTGGCCACTTCGGCGGGATCGGTGCGCAGGGAAGTGTCCTGACCCAGGTCGGCCGGTGTCGGACCAACGCGATCAGCGATTGGCTGAAGCGCAGCGAGATCGAAGTTGTAGCAACGGGCTGCGGTCTCACCTAAAAGCTTGCGGGTGTCTTCAACGGGAACGTTGGCGAAGTCGCTCCGTAGCTTTTCCAACGTGTGAGGCCAAGTGCCTTCGGGATGCGGGTAGTCCGTCCCCCACATCACGACGTCGCAGCCGAGGATATGCCGACGGCGGATCTCCTCTTTTGACATGGTGGATGCACCGATGAAGATGTTCTCGCCGAAGTAGTCCGACGGGAGCTTGGAGATCTTGCCAGCCAGCAGGGCCGCCATCTTCTTGGTGGTGTGACCGCCACGCATGTACTGATCCCACTTCCACATCAGGTCGGCCGCCCAATAGGCCGCCGCTTCGGTCACTACATACTTGAGGCCAGGGAAGCGCTCGAAGACGCCCGAGAAGAGGAGGTGCCACATGGGCCGAGTGGCCCACCACACCACCTCGGCCAGATAGATGCCGATGTTTCCGTTGTATTCGTCTTGCGGCGCCTCGCCCGAATGGGTGTGCACCGGAAACCCAGCCGCTTGGCACGCCGCCCACACTGGGTCGTAGTCAGGGTGGTTGTAAGGCTGCAGGTCGTGCCACATGGTGGGCACCATGACGCCCTTGATTCCGGGCTGCTCGGCCAACCATTCGATCTCGGCCACCGAACGCTCGACGCTGTGGGTGATCGGCACCAGTGCAATTCCGCCATGGCGCTCGGGACTCCGGCTGCACATCTCGGCCAGGAATCGGTTGTGGGCCCGAGCTCCAGCGAAGGCCAGTTCGGGATCATTGATGGCGCCGGCGGAAAGGCCGGCTCCGAATGGTGGTGAAGCCATGCCGGTGATGGCGTCGGCGTCGGCGAACATGACTTCGGCGGAGACGCCGTCAGCATCGAGTTCCTTGCCGCGCTGGTCAATATCCCAAGCGCCCCGGAGGCCTTCTTCGTTCTCGGTCTCCCACCCCATGATGTAGTCGTAATTCATTTGCAACGCTTGGCTACGGTTGGCTTCACGTTCGGCCAAGTACTCGTCGAACTGTCGCATGTACTTGGGGTCGAGATAGGGGCGGTACTCCTGGCACGGCAGCCCGGCGTGCGCGTCGGCCGAAATGATCGTGTAGCGCTCGCTCATCGCTTTGCCCCCAACACGGAGAGGTCGTCGTAGCGCTGATGGAGATACGGAGCGATGTCGGCCCGAGGTACCGGTCCGATGATGCGACCGACCTGCGAGGAGGCTCGTTCCGTCCAGTTGAGATCCACCACTCGGCGGATGACCAGGTCGGCGATCGGATCGAGTGGGGCCTCCTTAATGATCAGTTCGCCTTCGATCCCTTCGTGAAGGCGAGTCCGTTCTGTCTTCTCGCCGTAAACGAGGAGCGGATCCTGATCGAGTTCACCCGGTGTCTCGGCTGAAGGAGACACCTTGAACCAGAAGTCAGTCTTCTCGAGCTCGTAGTTTTCCCGGGTCGAAGACACTCGCCCGATGACCTCGCAGATCAGTGACCCCATCCGAGAGATCCGCGCTTCGACCCGTGCTCCGTTGCGGATCACTTCGATCTCGGCCAGTTTCTTGGGCTCGCCGTAGGTCTCACGACCACCAACGGTGGACTGCTCGGTGGTCATTGGCATGAAAATGGGGTATTCGCCGATGCGATCACCGTGTCGAGCTTGGACGCCGATCCACCCGGCACCGAAGACTGGGAGTCCTGGCATCTCAACCTTGGTGATGGTGATGCGCACCCTCGGCTCGGGCCCTACCTCCAGCGGCGGCGGCAAAATTGCGGCGATGATCTCGGGATCGGTTTCGTAGATGGCGGTGACCGCCTCCGACCAGATGTCCGTTTTCGCCTTGGCCGCGATCTCATGACTGACCTGATCGCGGCGCGCTCCGTACCTGATGGTGTCCATGTGCCCTCCCGTCTGTAACACTGTTCCACACGAGAGGTCCAGTGTCGAGAATGACTACGCTCACCCAGCGTGGCGACTGCGAAGACTCCCCCGGCGATCACGGTGTCGCCGGAGCCGACTGGTGACCGCCTTGTAGCCGCCGCCACTGAGTTACTTTTGCGTGACGGGGTCGCTGGAGTGACCATGCGCAAGGTGGCCACCATGGCCGGCGTAGCCCCGACCTCGGTCTATTGGCACTTCGGGAGCCGGGAAGCGTTATTGGGCGAGGTGCTCACGGTGCTAATTGAGGACCTCCCCGAGCCACAAGCACGAAGCCGCACGCCTCGCAAACGCATGGTTGAACTGGCCACCGGATTGCGGGATCAAGTGGCGGCGACCCAACCCGTACAGGAACTGGCGCTCGAACTCGGTCGAGCAGCCGAGCTCTCCTTTCCGACTCAGGTCGCCCTGGCGCGCGAAGTAGCGGCCTCCGGATTGCGCGGGGACGATGCCGCCATGGTGGTGCGAGCCATTCTCTTCACGGTCGGTGGCTTCATTCTCCTGACCGATAATTTCGAGCAACGAGTACCGGGCAGTGAGACCACTCAAGAGCTCTGGCATACCCAAGGCGGCGGTGCGGTCGACGCCGGACTGCAGCGGGCCATGGAACGGGGCGTCGACACCGATGTCTTGTTTGCGTTCACCCTCGACAAACTTTTGGACGGGTTGTTACCCGCCTGAACGATCCGGCCGAACTACCAGGCCCGGAGGATTTGGGTCTTGTCGAAGGCGTTGCAGGTCGAGGTGGTCGGCCACTCGCTCTGCGGAAGCGGCACGTTGACTTCGGCCACGGTCGGTCCAATGCGATCCCCCACCGTCCGCAGTTTCGCCAGATCGAAACCGTAGAAGTCAGCGGCCGTCGTTTCCACCATGGCGCGCACGTCCTCTGTCTCGAAACCGGCGAAGGCCAGACGAAGGGCCTCGGTGGTAAAGGGATAGCTGCCCTCTGAGTGCGGATAGTCGGCGCCCCACATGATGTGATTGACACCGAGTTCGTGGCACAAGGGGGATTCGCTCGGCCGCAAGAAGCTGGCGCCGATGAAGAAGTTGCGGGCAAAGTATTCAGACGGCTTCATCGACATTTGGCTGGCGGCGGCACCGAAGAATCGAGCTTCGGCGGCCTCGGGCAGCGTCATGCGGCCGTAAAACCAGTCCAACGTCTCGAGTCCCCGAGGCAACCAGGCCACACCTTGCTCGGTAACGGTGAAGCGCAAGGTGGGATGGCGTTCCAGCACGCCGGAGAAGATGAGGTGCCACACGGCCCGGTGTGAGAACCAAGGGATCTCGATCAGCATCATGGCGCGCGCTGCTTCGTGTTCGCCGTAGTCGGGCAACGCGCTGCCACCGTGAATGTTGATGGGTACGCCAAGATCAGCGCACAGTTGCCACAGCGGCTCGTAGTGCGGTTCCCACAATGGCGGGAGATGCGAGTTCGGCGGGATGGACGGCAACAAAATCCCGCCGAAGGTGGGGAAATTCTCGACGGCCCAACGCACTTCGGCCAGCGCGTCTTCGATTTTATTGGCGAACACTTGGATGACGCCGGCTCGCCGCCCCGGGGTGCGGGCGCAGAAGTCGGCCAACCAGCGATTGTGCGCTTGCACGCCGGCCCAACGGGCGTCGTAGTCCTCAGGTGTGGGCGGGAGGGCGACCAAGTTGCCTTCGGTGAAAAAGGGCGGCACGGTGTTGGGAAAGAGCACTTCGGCGGCGATTCCGTCGGCTTCGGTCTCGGCCAAACGGCGATCGCTGTCCCAACTTCGGTAGGCAATCGGGGCCAGCAAATCGGCAAAAGGGTTGACGTACTCGGCCGCCCAGGCGTCAAAATCGTCGTGCCAGCGACTAGCCAAATACGGGCGGTAGTCCTGAATGTCGCCGCCGGCGTGTCCATCAGCCGAAATGATCGTGTAGCGCTCGGTACTCGGGTCAGCAGTCGCGTTGGCCATAGTCACTCCCTCAACTCAGTGCGGCCGGGGGCAACCGGCCTTCGGCAATAGCATCGGCTCGGGCGTGCAACTTGGCACCGGCCTCGGCCAGACCGTGACCGATGATGAAGTCGCCCGCTTTGACACCAGCCACGACGAAACGACCCAGCTCGAGCAGATTGACGATCTCGACCGAGCGTCCCATCGATTCGAGCTGGGCCTTGAACTCTTCGAATGTGGTGCCGGGCGCGGGCGGCCTCGGCTTGAGGCGAGCGAGTTCCGGTGGGCGGTTGCGTTGAGCGGTCCACAATCCCGTATCGAGCAGCCCGCCCGACGGGTAAAACACAGCGGCTCGCAGTTGCGTGTCTGCGGCAATCAATTGGTGGGCCAGTGCTTCGGTGAGACACGAGATGGCTGCCTTGCTCGAGGCGTACACCGATGCATAGGGCACTGGGGCAATCCCACCGTCCATGCTCGATGTATTGACGATGACGCCGGGCTCGCCGGCCTCGATCATGCGCGGCACGAAAGAGAGCATGCCGTTGGCCACGCCGAAGACATTGACCTTGAAACACCAGGTCCAGTCGTTGGCCTCTTGCTCCCAGGGGCGGCCGCCGCCTCCGGAGGTGACGCCAGCGTTACAAAACAGCAAATGACAGCAGCCCTCGGTCGAGAACACGTCGTCGGCCAGAGCTTCGACCGACTCGGGTGACGATACGTCAGTGACCACGCCGCGCACTTTCCCCTGGGGGCTGAGTTCTTTGATGGCCTGATCGAGGACGGTGGCTTCGACGTCGGCGATGACGACGGTGACTCCTTCTTCGAGCAGTGCTTCGACAATGCCTCGCCCGATACCAGCTGCCCCACCAGTGACCACAGCCACCTTGCCGCTTAGGTCGTCCACGATCGTCACCCCCAGTCGTCGGCACGCGCCAACGGAGCCACCATACCCTTAGGGTACGAGTTCTGTTACACCGTTCCAGAACGATGGAATGTGGTCAGCGGTCCGCGGTGACGCTCAGCGCCCCACAGCGACGCCAAGCACTGAGCGTCGAGCCCCCAAGTGGTTACGGGATGGTGGTGGTCGGTGCGCCGCACATCTTGTTCGTGTAGTTAGAGAGCGTGACCTCGGCCGCCTGCAGCTTCTTGTTCTTCTCGGCGGTCGTAATCCCGGCCTCGAACTGCGCCATGCTATTCGAGTTCGAGATGATGGTCTTCAGCGAGTTGGCGAACTTGACGGACACCTGCGCGGCGGCCTTCACGTTGCTCGGAGCGCCACTCAGAAAGCCGATCATGACCTGCTCTTCCTTCTGCTCACCGCCGAACGAAGCCAGAAGGTCCTTCTTTACTGTGGCGTAGTTGCCGGACTCGATGGCCTTCTCAATGGCCGAACCTGATTCGGTCTTCACCGCAGCTTGCTGTTCAGACTTGTAGGCCTTGCAAAGCGCCGACGTCGCAACGACACGCACGCTGGCCGTCCGGGAGACGGCCGCCGAAGCCGACCCTGACAGCGCGGGAATCACGGCCATTGCCATGCCGATTGTGGCAACCCCAACTGCGATCTTCGCCTTGTTCAGCATGTCCTGCCCACCCTTCATAGAACTCTTCGGAATGGAAGTACTCCGACGTAGTCCGGACAGCTTACGGGGGGTTGGGGGCGCAGTCCAAGCACCCCCTATTTCTGATCTATATGGGCTGGAAGGAGGTTCGGGAGGGGTGGCGTCGGGTTGGAGTGGATCCCCAGTGGCCGTTATGGGTCGAGGGCCACTGGAGTCCTGGCTTGGGCCACCCGGGCGTCAACTCCCTTGCTTTCGGTCGGACCTGTCGCCAGATCGGGACGTTCGGCCATCGTCGTGGGGGCGACTGGCTCGCCTGGCGGTGCCCGGCTGGGCGGGGCTGGGCCGGGCCGCTCCAAGGGGGGGTTATCCCCCGCAAAAGAGACCCGCTAGCAGCCTGTTCATCGACACAGGGATTTCGTAAGTTGACAGGGTCAGATCATCCAGCCGGATGACCCATGATGAAGCGGAGAGATTCATGAATTCGAGGCACATGCACACGACCGGCGACGTGAAATGGTGATCGTGGTTTCAGAGGACCTCGAAACACGGCTCCGAGCAATCACTCGCATGGTGCTGCGTGAGCCGTTCACAAAGCGAACGTGGTCGGAGCTGCTGTATTTGATCGTGGGCGCGGCGCTGACCTTCGTGAGCTTTGCCTTTGTCGGGATCACCGTGGCGGCAGGCGTGATCTTCGCCATCACGTTCTTCGGCTTCGCCATCATCGGGCTCTCGGTCCGCGGTTCAAGGGGGTTGGGTGGCGTCTATCGACGTGTAGCTCGGTCGCTGCTCAACATGGAGATTGACGACCCGGAGCCGTTCGCTGCTCGTCAGGGCTTCTTGGGTTGGTTGCAGTCGGCCCTACGTGATCGCACCGGTTGGCGGGCAATGGCCTACATCGGGATCAAAATCCCATTGGTCGTCTTCGGTTTCCTCACTGCCTTTAGCGTGTGGTTCGCCGCATTGACGTGTCTGATTTATCCCTTCGCCGGAGGAAGTGAACCTCACCTCTACGGCTTGGTGCGAGTGTTCTTCAATCCCGGACCCAATTATTCCGGCGGCTCCGGTGGATTTAGAGGAATGGGGATCTTCGTTGTCGGTGTCTTCCTCTTCTTCATCGCTCCGTGGGCAGTACGGGCATTGCTGTTCCTCGAGCGCTCCCTGATGAGAGGACTGCTGGCGCCCGACGCCTTGGCGGTCCGCGTCCGCTCCCTTGAGACGGCTCGGGCGCAAACTGTCGATGCCTCGGCCGCCACCCTGCGTCGTATTGAGCGTGATCTCCATGACGGCACCCAGGCGCAATTGGTTGCCTTGGCTATGCAACTGGGCATGGCCAAAGAGAAACTCGAAAATGCTGACGATCTCGATTTGGACGAGGTGCGCCAGCTGGTCAACGACGCCCACATCGGGGCAAAAGAGGCCATCGTTGAGCTTCGAGACTTGGCTCGAGGTATCCATCCGCCAGCACTGGACATCGGTCTCAAGGGCGCGCTCTCCACCCTGGCGGCTCGGAGCACGGTGCCAACGGAACTGACGGTGTCGCTGCATGACCGACCCACGCCTTCCATAGAGGCCATCGCCTACTTCTGTGTGGCCGAACTTTTGGCCAACGTGGCTCAGCATGCCGAAGCATCCCGCGCCACGGTCACCTGTACTCAGGACGGCCGTTGGCTGCGCCTCGTGGTACGAGACGATGGGAAGGGTGGGGCCCAAGTCTCAAGGATCGGTTCGACGTCGAGCGGTCTCACGGGACTGGTAGACCGAGTCGAAGCCGTGGACGGTCGATTCGACATCGCCAGTCCCGAACGCGGTCCGACGGTGGTCACCGTGGATCTCCCCCTCCATGCGTAAATGAACGATTCCCTGCGCGTCGTCATCGCCGAAGACTCCGCCATTCTCCGCGATGGCTTGGTCAAGCTCCTGGTCGATCGAGGATTCCAAATCACAGACGCGGTCAGCAATGCTGAAGCGCTGCAGCGAGCGGTGGAACGCGAGTGCCCCGACGTCGCCATTGTGGACATCCGCATGCCTCCCACCTTTACCGACGAAGGCTTGCGGGCCGCCATCGCACTGCGTCAGCAACATCGCGGCCTGGGCATCCTTATGTTCTCGCAATACATCGAAACCCGTTATGCCGCCGAGTTGTTGGCCGACGACGCAGCGGGCATTGGTTACTTGTTGAAAGATCGCGTCGCCGATGTGAGCGACTTCGTCGAGGCCCTCGTGCGAGTGGCGTCAGGAGGAACCGCGCTTGATCCGGAAGTGGTTACCCAGCTCCTTGGGGCCAGCCGACACACCGACTCAATCTCGGTGTTGAGCGCCCGGGAAAAGGAAGTCCTTTCCCTTATGGCCGAGGGTCGCTCCAACGCGGCGATTGCCAACGCGTTGGTTATTTCCGAAGGCGCCGTCGAAAAGCACGTGGCCAACATCTTCATGAAATTCGACCTCCCGGTGTCGCAGTCCGACCACCGCCGCGTGCTGGCAGTCCTGCGCTACCTTGAGTCTTGACCTGATCGAAACGGTCGGGTTGACTACGGCGGCTTAGGCACTTTCGCAAGAGGGCTGAGGGCTCAAAGTCGGCTGAAGATTTCGTGAGACCTAAGGTGGGATCCTAATGACCGCTACGGCACTCGTGAGAATTTCACGACGGAGCTCAGGGTCAGCACAACCCAGCCTCGGCCGATCGTGGAAGGTCGTGGTGGATGGCAACATCGTCGGGACCATCACTCGCGGTCAACTCCTCGATATTCGGGTCGAGCCAGGTCCGCATACCATCCACGTGCAGTCAATGCGCTTGTTGCGAAGTCCCTCGGTCTCGTTTGACGCTTCTGCTGTGCAGGTCGTGGGTTTGGAATGCCATGCCCGTTCCGAGGGAGTCCTCTTTCAAGGGCGGCTCTTCTGGTTGCTCGCCAGTCTGTGCAAACACGACATCTGGATCTTCTTGGATCCCGACGAAAGTGTTGAGCCATTCGAAAATAGCGAGACTGCAACTCGGGTCGATTCCCTTCGTCCATCATCTTTCTTGCCCGCAGCAGCAAGGATCAATACGCCGCCTCGTGACGGGCCAGAAGGCGAGCCCGCGTTGGTGGTGGATCGACTGACCAAGCGATTCGGCGCTCGTACTGCATTCTCAGATGTTTCCTTCGAAGTGGCCCACGGCGAGGTGTTCGGATTCCTCGGACCGAACGGCGCCGGCAAGACCACCACCGTGCGCACGCTGGGTACCCTGATCGTTCCGACTTCGGGATCAGCCTGCGTGGCCGGAATTCCACTCACTCCCGAGAACGAAGGGGAGATCCGCCAACGCATCTCGATCATGCCCGAGGCTCCCGGCCTGTACCTACGGCTCTCGGTGACCGAAAACTTGGAGTACTTCGCAGCCCTCTACGGCCTCCATCCCGCCGGGACGCGGATCAAAGATGCACTCGATGCCGTGAATCTGGCCGATCGCGCGGATGATCTCTGCGGCGGTCTCTCCAAAGGTCTTCGTCAGCGAGTGGGTTTGGCTCGAACCCTCATGAGTGACCCGGCCATCATGTTCCTCGACGAGCCGACGTCAGGGCTCGACCCCGTCGCCGCCCGTGAAGTGCACGACTTGATCATTGGACTCCGACAAAAAGGGGTGACGATCTTTTTGACGACGCACCGGCTCGATGAAGCGGAAAAGCTCTGCGACCGGGTGGCCATTTTAAATACCACTCTGCGCACAGTGGGCCGGCCGGCCGAGTTACGCGCCCAGCTCTTCCAAGGTGCTTTGCTCCTGAAGACCGTGAAGCCATTGAGCGACGCCGAGCAGCTCTTCTCCCAAATCGCCGACGTCGAGAGTTGGAGGTCCGACGAACCCGGCTCCTATGTCCTTTCGGTGTCGGATCCGAACGCCACGGCGCCCGAAGTGGTGCGAGCCCTGGTGGGTGCCGGGGCCGATGTCCTTTCAGTCGGCGAAGCGCAACATTCGCTCGAGGACATTTACCTACAGCTCGTCAATGAGGACGTGGAGGTTCGCTCATCATGATGGGACTCGATACCCCACGCGTGCGGGCGGTGGTCCGCAAGGAGCTGCGGGATTACCGACGCAAGCGGTCCATCGTCGCCACCATGATCATCCTGCCGCTCGTTTTCCTTATAGAACCGGTAGTAACCATCTTCCTCGCCCCGAGCGCTGAGGCGGGTTCGAGTTTGAACACGTACGTTGTCATCCCATTGCTCTACCTGCTGTTGCTTCCGGTGATTATTCCGAGCACGCTCGCGGCATACACCGTCGTAGGCGAACGCGAACAGGGAACCCTTGAGCCCCTTCTCACCACTCCGATTCGCCAACAGGAATTCATCGTCGGCAAGGCGGCGGCGGTCATGATTCCGAGTGCTTTGCTCTCCTACGTGGTGATCGGAATTTTCCTCATTGCGGTCGAATTGTTCGCCCGGGCGAGGATCTCGTCCGCCATATTCCACCAAGGGCCGATCCTGCTGGCACTGTTTCTCTTCACTCCGTTGCTGGCCGGTTGGGCCATCGTGGTCGGGATGGCCATATCGGTCCGGGCCAGCGAGGTACGAGTCGCCCAGCAACTGGGCATGCTAGCCAGCCTGCCCATCATCGGCGTGGTGTTCCTGCTGGCGGTTGGGGTGATCCACCCGACGTTCCCGGCGGCGCTGCTGTTTGCTCTTGGGATACTGATGTTGGACACCGTTGCGCTGCGCATCGTCTCGCGCATGTTCAATCGCGAGCGGTTGGTGACTGGAGTGAAAGCCGCCGGAACCTGAACCACCGACTGACCTCTTAGGTCGAGCCATCACTGTTCATCTTGATCGGTGCATTCGAAATTCATGATTGGCCCCGCCGGATGCAACGGAGAGGTTCTTACCAAGACCAACATGCCTCATCGAATGAAGACGACTCCGCGCTGATCACCATCGGCACCTCGTCGTGCGACTCCTGAGGACGATAAACGACCTGCGCGATTACGAGCAGCCGCTCGTGGTGCCGCAGCTTCCGCAGACGTAACACGAGCCGGCCCGCTGCATGGCGTTGCCGCAGCTGTAGCAATACGGCGCGTCTCGCTGTTCGGCCCGGGCCAGAGGCTGCACGTCTCCGTAGGTGGGAGCCATTGCCTGGGTGGCCGCTGGCAGAGCAACACCACCTCGTGCGTCGGGGGAGCCGAAGCTGTCGTCGATGGAGTTGATGGAGGGCGTCGCCATCTCTTCGACACCGGGCAGGGTGGGCTGAGTGCGCTCGGATGTCGACAGGATGCCCAAGTCAGTCCGCTCTTCCAGGGTCAGGTAGTCCAAGGCGATCCGGCGGAAGATGTAGTCGACCAAGCTGGTGGCAATGCGCAGTTCGGCGTCGTCGGTGATCCCGGCCGGCTCGAACTTCATGTTGGTGTACTTGCGTACGTAGGTGGCCAATGGCACCTGGTGCTGGAGGCCCAAGCTGAGGGAGATGGAGAAGGCGTCCATAATTCCGGCCAGAGTCGAACCCTGCTTGGAGACATTGATGAAGACCTCGCCGGGGCGGCCGTCTTCGTACTCGCCGACCGTGACGTAGCCCTCGCAGTCAGCCACCCGGAAGGCGAACGTCTTGGAGTTTCGGCGACGAGGCAGGCGCTCACGCACCGCTCCGACCACGACCGACTCGGTCTTGCGGGCCCGCTCGTGCTCCAAGGCAGTCTCAAGCTCCGCGATGCGCTCGGCGATAGCCCGGTCCCGTGCTTCGGCCTCGGATCCCGGAGGTGCGATGTCGCCTCCGAGCGGGATGACCTCCGACTCCTTCTTGGTGGTGGAAAGCGGTTGGGCCACCTTGCAGTTGTCCCGGTAGATCGCCACGGCCTTGATCCCGAGCCGCCAGGCATCGATATGCATCTGCTCGACGTCTTCGACTGAGACATCTTCGGGCATGTTGACCGTCTTGGAGATGGCACCGCTGATGAAGGGCTGCACTGCGCCCATCATGCGGATGTGACCGGAGTAGTGGATGGTGTTGTCGCCCATGGAACAGGCGAAGACGGCCAAGTGCTCGGGTGCGATGTAGGGCGCACCAAGGATCGACATGTGCTCATTGATGTAGTCCACAATCTCAACGACCTGGTCCGGTCCGTAGCCCAGCTTGGCCAGGGCACGAGGAATGGTTTGATTGACAATCGACATGGTGCCACCACCGACCAGCTTCTTGGTCTTGACCAAGCCGAGGTCGGGCTCGACGCCCGTGGTGTCGCAGTCCATAAGCAAGCCAATGGTGCCGGTCGGCGCCAGCACGCTGGCTTGTGAGTTGCGCACGCCGAATTCTTCGGCCAACTCAACGGCGTCATCCCAGGACTGCTGGGCGGCCGAGAGCAGTTCGGGCGGTACGACCTCCTCGTCAATGTGCGCCGCTTCGGCCTGGTGCATGCGCAGCACGTTGATCATGGCGTCGGCGTTCTCGTGGAACCCGGCGAAAGGTCCCATCCGAGCGGCGGTGCGAGCAGACGTGGCATAGGCGTGACCGGTCAACAGCGCGGTGATGGCGGCAGCCCAGGCCCGACCGGCGTCGGAGTCATAGGGAAGGCCTTGGGCCATGAGCAGCGCGCCCAAGTTGGCGTAACCGATCCCCAACTCGCGGAAGGCCCGGGTGGTCTCGCCGATCTTCTCAGTCGGGTAGTCGGCGTTGCCGACGATGATCTCTTGGCCGGTGAACATGATCGACACGCCGGCCTTGAAGCCTTCGACGTCGAACTCGTCGTTCTCATCGAGGAAGGTGAGCAGGTTCATGCTGGCCAGGTTGCAGGCCGAGTTGTCGAGGTGCACGTACTCAGAGCACGGGTTGGAGCCGTTGATCCGGCCGGTGTTCGGCGCCGTGTGCCAGCGGTTGATGGTGGTGTCGTACTGCAGACCAGGGTCGGCGCACTCCCAGGCCGAGTGGGCGATCTGCCGGAACAGGTCGCGGGCCGGTACCGAACGCACGGTCGAACCATCGGTGCGAGCGGTCAGGTTCCAGTCGGTGCCGTCAATCACGGCTTGCATGAACTCGTCGGTCACCCGTACCGAGTTGTTGGCGTTCTGGTACTGCGTCGAGTGGCTGTCCGCCCCGTCGAGGTCCATGTCGAACCCGGCGTCACGCAACACCCGAGCCTTACGCTCCTCGATGGCCTTGCACCAGATGAAGTCCTCGACGTCGGGGTGGTCAACATCGAGAATGACCATTTTGGCGGCGCGGCGCGTCTTGCCGCCGGACTTGATGGTGCCAGCTGACGCATCGGCTCCGCGCATGAAGCTGACCGGACCCGACGCGGTGCCGCCGCCCTTGAGCAGTTCGTGCGACGAACGGATCCGCGACAAGTTGACGCCGGCGCCCGAACCACCTTTGAAGATGATGCCCTCTTCGGTGTACCAGTTGAGGATGGAGTCCATCTGATCCTCGACGGAGAGAATGAAGCAGGCACTCCCCTGCTGCGGGACGCCTGGCACGCCAATGTTGAACCACACCGGCGAGTTGAAGGCGGCCTTCTGGTGGATGATGAGGTACTTCAATTCGTGATTGAAGATCTGGGCTTCCCGTTCGTCGACGAAGTAGCCATCCTTCAATCCCCACGCCGTCAGCGTGTCGGCCACCCGATCGGCCACCTGCTTGAGCGACCACTCGCGCTCATCGGTGTTCAGCGTTCCCCGGAAGTACTTCTGCGAAAGGATGTTGGTGGCATTCACGCTCCAGTCCTCGGGCACCTCGACGCCGAGCTGCTCGAAGGCCACGGTGCCATCGCGATAGTTCGTGATGCGGGCGTCACGTCGTTCCCAACGCACTTCATCGTACGGATGCACGCCCTCGGTGGTGAAGTGGCGACGGATACCGATTTCTGATCGCTGGGGGGCGATAGCCATGGCGCTGGGGTCCTCCTGGTTCATGTGATTAATGCCGTGAGCGACGCCATCCCCAACCTGCGAAATGGCGCCTCCGCCGCAATTTGCCGCCCTGTTGCCAACGGAGCCTGAATCCAGCCTAACCACAAGATGTAGTGGTAGGAACGCCCCCTTGACGCGAGATGCTGTGTCATTACAGCACTGTAGTTACGCCCTTGTCAATGAATTCAGCTGATCATTTTTCCTGGTCACAGGCTGCTCGCGATGGTTAGCGCGGCCCAGGGCTCATTGGGGGCCTTCGCACCTCAAATTAGGGGGTGAGTAGCGTGCCCTTTTGTGGGAAAATTGGTAGCGATCGATGCCGGTACCACCGGGGTGCGGGCCGTCGTCGTTGATGAAGCCGCCCGGGTGGTCGACGTGGCCTACCAGGAGCTCACCCAGTACTTCCCCCAACCCGGTTGGGTCGAACACGATGCCTCGGAGATCTGGGACGCCGTGGTCGCAACGTTGGCCGAGGTGGGGAATCGATTGGCCGAGTCGGGTGACACGGTGGCGGCGATCGGTATCACCAACCAACGGGAGACGTTGGTGGCCTTCGACCGTCAGAGCGGCCAACCATTGGGTCGAGCCATCGTGTGGCAGGACCGCCGAACCGCCGCACTGTGCGCAGAATTGCAAGCAGCTGGTCATCTGCCTTTGGTGCGGGAGACGACGGGGCTGATGCTCGATCCGTATTTTACGGCAACCAAGATCACCTATCTCTTGCGCAGCGGCGCGTTGGGCGTGCCGTCGGAGTCCCCGTCTCTTTCGTTTGGCACGGTGGACTCGTGGTTGCTGTGGAATCTGACCGGAGGAATTCGGGGAGGAGTGTTTGCCACCGACCCCTCCAACGCCAGCCGGACCATGCTGCTCGATACATCCACTCTTTCGTGGTCCCCCGACCTCTGCGCACTCTTCGATGTGCCCCGTCACACCTTGCCCGAAGTGTTTCCGTCGGCTGGGCGCTTCGGGCTGGTGAGTCTCCCCGACCTCGGTCCTGCATCAACGGTATTGCACGGGGTCCCGATCTCCGGAGTGTTGGGTGACCAGCAGGCCGCACTTTTCGGCCAAGCGTGTTTCCAGCCGGGGATGGTCAAGGTCACCTACGGCACGGGCAGCTTTGTGTTGGCCAACGCCGGAGGAGAGCGACCCGACGCGCCCGATGGACTGACGGTAAGTGTGGCGTGGGACATGGGCGAGGTTGGCCAGCTTGGCGGCGAGAGTTCGGCAACGCGACGTTGCTATGCACTCGAAGGATCCACGTTTGTGTCCGGTGCCGCTATTCAGTGGCTGCGCGATGGGCTGGGAATTATTGCGGAGTCAGCCGAGGTGGGCCCGCTCGCCTCGTCGGTGAGCGACAGTGGCGGTGTCACCTTTGTCCCTGCCCTCACCGGATTGGGCAGTCCATGGTGGGATCCCGAAGCCCGGGGCATCATCACTGGCATCACGCGCGGCACCGGTCGAGCCCAGATCGCGCGCGCCTGCGTCGAGGCCATGGCATTCCAGGTCCGCGACATGACCGACGCCATGACGGCCGCATCGGCCTATCCGCTGGTGGCCTTGCGCGCCGACGGTGGCGCCGCCGCTATGGATCTGCTCTTACAACTGCAAGCCGAACAAAGTCGCATGCCGGTGGCGCGGCCGAAGTCGTTGGAGTCCACTGCTCTCGGGGCGGCCACATTGGCCGGATTGGCCGAAGGCATGTGGAGTTCGCTCGACGACCTGGCTGGGTTGTGGTCAGCTTCGGCCGAGTACGAACCTGAACTCCCGGTCGAGCTGACCGACGCGGTGTATGCGGTGTGGCAGCGGGCCGTCGAACGGTCCCGCGGTTGGGCCGCGGGAACCTGAGCCCTGATGTGGAACGGGTGGCCCACCTCATGAATGGCGCCCACGTCTGTGCGTACCGGGTATCGCCTAAGTCCCGGGCGCTGCGACCAGGCTGATATCGAGCACTTTGGCTCCATCCACTTCGTGGATTTCATTGCGCAAGAGGTCGACCAGATGCTCGCCGCCCAGTTCAATCACGAACTCGTCGACCGCACTGCCATCCACTCTCTCCAGAATGTGGATGGCCACGATGTCTCCGCTGACCGAACCAATGCGGCTGGCCACGAGGCCTAACGCTCCAGGGCGATCTGGGAGGGCAATTCGGACGACGTAACCGGCCATGGGCCTAACGATAGGCGTTCTGTGTAAACAGGCTGTTTCGGGGCTCGATTGGAGCTGGTTTGGGCTCAGTCAGGCAGGCGTGCTGCTGGGGGTGGAGCGGGAGGGCACGTAGTCGTTGACGTACTCACGCTCGGAGAGGCGAGCGATCTCGTGCATCAGGTCATCGGTGAAGCTGCGACACAAGGTGTGATCGTGGGCTTCCATCGGGTCGTCGGGGTTGGCCGGCTCCTCCATTTGCATGGGCTGGCCGAAGCGAATGGTCACAGTCTTGAAGGGACGCAGGATTTTTGAGTTGACCGGCTGCACCTCGACGGTGCCGACCACGCCGACCGGAATGATGGAAACCCCGCATTCCCGAGACAGTCGAGTCACTCCGGTGCGGCCCTTGTGGACGTACTCATCCACCGAGCGGGTGCCTTCGGGATAGAGGCCGAGGATGTTGCCCTTGCCCAAAACTTGCGTGCGGGCGGTGTTGAGGGCGCGCTCCGACGCGCTGCCTCCGCCTCGCTGAATGGGAATCTGTCCGGCGGCCCGGAAGAACCAGGCCGTCTTCCACGAATCGAAGTACTCGGCCTTGGCCAAAAACGTGACTTTGCGGGTCACCACCAGCGGAATGAAGAACGAGTCACAAAAAGATTGATGGTTGGACGCCAAGACGGCGGGACCATGTTTAGGGATGTTCTCGCGGCCTTCTACCTTGACTCGCCACAGCACAAAAAAGATCGGAGTGAGAATCGCCTTGAGCAGCCAGTACGCCACAAGACCAACGTAGCCCCCTCCCTCTGCTCGGCGCGTCTTGGTTCCACTCAACCCAGCGATCGAAGGCAGGCTGTGCTGAACTGCGGGGCGTGTCCAGGGTGGACCAACGGGAGGTGCAACGTGACGGTACCGACATTGACGGCCGAAGCATTCGTATCGGGTCTCTTCTTCGGCGAATGTCCACGTTGGCATGACGGGCGCCTGTGGTATTCAGATTTCTTCGATCACACTGTCTTTTCGGCCTCGCCTGAGGGGGATGTGCGGGCTGAGATCGTCCTTGAGGACGGCGGCGAGCCAGCCGGACTGGGGTGGTTGCCCGACGGGAGATTGCTGATCAACTCTCGGCTGGATCGGGTAATACTGCGACAAGAGCCCGACGGCACCTTGGTCAAGCACGGGGACCTGACCCCATGGGCCACGTGGCACGCCAACGACATGGTGGTGGCCAGCAACGGACAGGCCTACTCCGGCAATTTCGGCTTCAACCTCGACGGGCTCTATGACGGGACGGCCAAAGCGTCTGACATCCGCACAACATCCCTCATCCGGGTTGATCCCGATGGCACCAGCGTGGAGGCGGCCAGCGACTTGTCGTTCCCGAACGGAGCGGTCATCACCGATGACGGCGACACCCTCATCATTGCCGAGAGCATGGGCGGGCTTCTCACAGCCTTTGACCGCCAGAGCGACGGCACCTTGACCAACCGAAGGGTGTGGGCTCCCCTGACGGACGTCGCTCCGGACGGGATCTGCTTGTGCGCCGACGGAACGCTCTGGGTGGCAAATGCCGGGGGTGCCGAATGCGTTCGGGTCGCCGAAGGGGGCGAAATCGTCGAGCGGGTCATCACCACTCAAAGTTGCTTTGCCTGCATGCTGGGAGGCGACGACCGGCAGACTTTGTATCTGGTGACAGCGCGTTCAAGCGATGCGGGCCAGGCCAGGTTGAAACGAACCGGAACTGTCGAGCAGGTGCGCACGTCAATACCGGGGGCCGGGCTGCCTTAGTGGGGTGGGGCGCTGGCAAACAGCGCTCCGCCGTCGGTGCTTTTCGGCATCGCGTCAGCTCGTCGAATAATGAGGCGTCAGTCAGGGGGTCTTAGGCTTAAGGCTGGGGCTCGTCGGATGACCGTGGGCCGCTCTCTTCCTTGATGTGTTCTCGAAATTAGTTCGCCCCAGCGAACCTTTCTGAAAAAGAACTACCGGGAAAGACGCGGCGGTCTCAAGTGGTCAACGGCGCTGAGGCCGTGGCGATCCGCCACCGCAGCCCAATGGGCACCACGAGCCCCGGCCGTCACCCATCCCAGAGGCCTCAACCCAGCTTGGTCAACGCCCCCCGCAGGTTGCGCACCGCCTGGCCGATCCGCTGCTCGTTCTCAATGAGGGCGAAACGCACGTGGCCATCGCCTCCGGGGCCGAAGCCCACGCCGGGCGAGGTGGCGACGTCGGCCTCGTTGATGAGGTGCTTGGAGAATTCCAGCGAACCCATCTCACGGTAGGGCTCGGGAATAGGCGCCCACACAAACATGGTGCCCTTGGGCGGCACCAGATCCCAGCCGATGCGATTGAGTCCGTCGCACAGGGTGTCGCGCCGACCCTTGTAGATCTCATTGATCTCTTTGGGGTAGTCCGGGGCTTCGTTCATGGCCACAATGGCGGCAATCTGAATCGGTTGGAAGGTCCCGTAATCAAGATACGTCTTCAGCTTCGTCAGAGCCTGCACGATCTCCGGATTCCCGACCACAAACCCGACCCGCCAGCCGGCCATGGAGAACGACTTGGTCATGGTGTAGATCTCGACCGCTACGTCCTTGGCCCCGGGCACTTGCAAGATGGACGGCGGTTCATAGCCGTCAAAGCCGATGTCGGCATAGGCGAAGTCGTGCACCAAGACGGTGTCGTGCTCTTGGGCGAACGCCACCAGTCGTTCCATGAAGGAGAGATCGACACAGGCCGTAGTCGGGTTGTGCGGGAACGACAACACAATGACCCGCGGCTTGGGCCAACTTTCCTCCCACGCATGCATGAGTCCGTCGAAGAATTCTTCGCCCGGATCGGGGGCGCCCTGGCCATCGACGGGGACCGAGGGGCCAGCCAACGGCACCTGGCGCACGTCGGCGCCAGCGAAGAGTGGACCCCAGATGTGGATGGGGTACGACGGTGAAGGCACCAGCGCCGTGTCGCCTGGACCGACCAGCACCCACATGAGGTGCGAGAAGCCTTCCTTGGCCCCAATGGTGGTCACCACTTCGGTGTCGGGGTCAAGCGTGACGTCGAACTTGCGCTGGTAGAGATCGGTGATGGCGCTGCGCAGTTTTGGAATGCCCCGGCTGGCCGAATACCGGTGATTCTTCGGATTGTGCGCCGCTTCGGCCAACTTCTCCACGGCGACGTCGGGCGAGGGCAGGTCCGGGTTCCCGAAGCCGAGGTCGATCACGTCGTTGCCGGCTCGGCGCGATGCAGCCTTCAGGTCATTGATGGTGGCAAAGACATAGGGCGGCAAACCGTTGATCCGGCGAAACTCCATCCCGGGAGTCTACGACCCGCACCTACGCCCATTGGACGACCCTGCTGGCTGCGCCAACACTCACGTCGGCCCGACCCAGCCCTTCGAACTCAGCGGTGGCCGGCCTCGTCGGCCTGCCGGGCCGCCTCGACCAATACACCAACGTCCACCGGCCAACCGAACACCGCCCATGTGGCTCCCGCCCGAGCAACCTCGCCAACCTTGGTGATGAGGTCGTCATCGCTGGGCGGGGGCGGCCCGGCCCACGTCACTTCCACGGCGTCGGGGCCGTGCGCCCGGGTGGCGACCAGGGCCGGGTCGACGTCCCACAGGTTGAGGGCGACGCCGGCACTCAGCGCTTCGACGGTGCGCGCCGCCGGACCGCCGGCCACCCACACGCTGAGCCCCCGCTCTCGCAGCGTCCGTGCCAAATCGACCATGTCGGATCGCCGCTCGGCGGCCGAGGGGAACGGCACGCCATAGGCCCGGTTTTCGGCTTCGCTCAGGCGGTCGCCGGTTCCCAAGGCGGCGATGATGCGCCCGGGCGCCAGATTGGCCAAGGCAGTGAACTGGCCCAGCAACACCCCGCTCGGTACGAGGCCGACTCGAGCTACCAAGGTGCCGAAGAATGGTCCACCGCCGGGAGTGGCCGATGCGGGAACCGAGGCGGCCAGCTTCCCCAAAATGGGAAAGGGAGCCAACGCGGGTCGCTCCGGTTGACCCATGGGCCAGATGTGGTCGTAGCAAAAGACGCCGTCGACCCCGGCGGCGAAGGCACGCTCGGCTACTTCGAACGCCAGGTCGGGCGTCTCGCTGAAGGTGGGCAGCACAATCCCAGTGCGCATCAAGACCACAATCCTCTATTCAAGACCACAATCCTCCATGACGGGCCGCCAGCGCCGCACCGACGGCTCCCGCTTGTTCGCCAAAGGCCGCGGGAACGATGGGCACCGGCTCTCGGAGCGACCCGCCTTCGACCAACTCCGCGTAGGCGGCTCGAGTGGCGCTGAGCCAGAGATCGGCCGCGGCAATGAGGCCGCCTCCGAGGATGATGCACGAAGGATCGAGCACGCAGGCGAGGTTGGCTAGACCAAAACCGACCCACCAGCCCACTTGTTCGATGACCTGTTTGGCGTCGGCGTCGCCGGCCATCGCCGCCGCCGTGACATCTTCTCCCCGGACGCTTTCGGGATCTCCTCCGGCCAGCGCGGTGACCGCTGGCAACCGGCCGGCCATGGCGGCCTCTCGAGCCAGCAGACCTAAGCCCCCACCCGACGCGTAGCGTTCCCAACATCCCCGTCGGCCGCACGGACACGGTGGACCAGCCGGGTCGACCACCATGTGGCCGATCTCTCCGGCGTAGCCGTGGCCGCCGACGCTGAGTCGCCCGTCGACAATGGCGCCGCCGCCGATCCCCGTGCCGAGCGTCACCATCAACACGTGGCTGTATCCCTGCGCCGCACCGAGTCGATGCTCGGCCAACGTAGCGAAGTTGGCGTCGTTCTCAATGACGAAGTGTCGCTCGGGCAACCGCTCGGAGAGGAGCTCGTGCCAGTTCAACCCGTGCGCTTGCGGGAGATTGGGTGAGAAGCGGAGCCGGCCAGCGCGGTCCACCATCCCTGGGGCACCGACGCCGATGACCGGGGGCAGTTGGGGTGCGGCTGCCGAGTCGGTCGGGCGATCAAGTTGCGCATCGAGTTGCGCCACCACATCGGCTACGGCTTGCGCGACGGACCGACCGATGGAGTCGGTGGTGTTCGACGCTGCCGCAGGGGTCGGACGCCGTGCCGTGAAGAGGATCCGATCGGACGCACCAAGGGCGACGCCCAGTACTTTGGTTCCGCCAATGTCGATGCCGTAGGCCACGCCGGCACCCGCCGACGGTCCGACCTCGGGCGTCACGAGGAGGACTCGACCCGCGCCTTCAGCTCTCGCATGGCGGTCGTCATGATGCGACTCTGGGCCCGCATCTTGATAAAACCTGGAATCGGCACGCGTAACTCGACTTCGAGGTGGTACGTCACGTCAGTCCCCGAACCGGTGCCGGGATCGAACACGTAACTGCCGTCGAGCTTGGTCGTGATGTCGCCTTTGGTCAGCTTCCACGACAAGATGCGCGGTGCCTCCGAGAAGTCATAGGCCAAGGTGTAGCTGGTGCTCCGGCCGAATGCGGCCGCTCGGAAGGTGACGAGAAGGGGCCGACCTTCACTGTCGCGCTCAAGGACTTCAATGTCCTTAATATCGGCCGCCCACTCCGCATACCGCTCAATGTCCGCGACGACAGCAAAGCATCGCTCAGGCGACGCCGATACCGACATCTGCTCTGTGGCTTGATCCGCCACGGCTCTGTGTGTCCTTTCCACTCGACCCAGCCGGACGCGTCCGACCAGGGGTATTCAGCCTGTCACTTCCTCCAACGTTTCAGCCAGCCTAGAAGCGAGAACGTCGTAGTCGAAGGATGCCACCACTCTGGCCCGTCCGGCGGCGCCCATGCGCTTGGCCCGATCGGGATCTGCCAGTAACTCACGTAGGGCTTCGGCCACGCAACCTGGATCGTCAGGACGGGCCACCACCAGGCCGGTCTCTCCGTGGATGACCGCCTCGGCTGCACCCCCGCTCTCCCCTGCCACCTGGGGAACTCCGGCGGCGGCGGCCTCGAGAAAGACGATGCCAAACCCTTCTTGCTCAAGGCCCATCCAGCGATTCCGGCATGCCATGACGAAGATGTCGGCTGCACCCAACAGCGCCGCCCGGTCCTCATCACTCAATCGACCCATCATCGTGACCGAAACCTGGCTGGCTTGGGCAAGCTTGTGCAACCGGGGTAGCTCTCGGCCATCGCCACCAATGGCCACCACTAAGTCAGGGAATGACGGGGCAAGACGATTGGCGGCCGCGATGAGCACGTCCATTCCTTTTCGCGGCACCAGACGACTCAGGCTGACCACCAGTGGACCCGAAGTGGGAAGACCGAGCCGTTCCCGGGCCGCCAGCCGATTGGCGTCGATCATCGGCATGATCCCGTCGGCGTCGACCCCCGGAGGAATCTCAATCACCGGTGTCGTCAATGGATGGTTGACGGGGCGACCTTCGGTGGCGCGGCGGCCAGATCGACGTCCCTCGGCGGCTCGACGGCCTTCTGCGGCTGGGTACCCGCCCGCCGAAATCACCACTGACGATCCTCGGAGCACTCGGGCCAGCGCCGTCCGAGCCACCGGCACCCGACCGGGAACGGTGACTTCGGCACCGTGCAGAATTACTCCATAGGGGACGTCGAGGCGCGATCCGAGCAGTCCGAGCGGAAGTGCTGGGTCGAGCAGGACCAAGTCGATGGCGTACTCGTCGACGCAACGACGGATAGCCGCCAGAGCGCTTGGCGTGGGGAAGAACAGGATCGGTTCTTTCACTCGTTCGATGCGAATGCCGCGTTGCGCTTGTTCGGCATCGAACTGGGCTGCACCGGGATCGGAGGACGCGGTGAGTACGACGAAGGATTCAGGATCGAGCCGCTTCCAGAGTTCCCAGAGGTAGTTCTGTATGCCACCCACCTTGGGGGGGAAGTCGTTGGTGACGAGGAGGTGGCGCTTCATGATGTCGTCTCTCGAAGAAGCGACATGGGTTGGCGGCAGCGGCAGCGGCAGCGGCAGCGGCAGCTGTGACTAGCCAGCCCGGTTGGCGAACCGCAGTGTTGGGACGAGACCGGCTCGCTCGAGCATCCGCATGGCTCGGGCTTCATCGGCATCGATAACCACGGCGTCGTCCGGCTCGCGTTCAAGCAAGAAACTGACCACACAGTCGTCGCAGGCATTGGTGCCCTGGAGCTGGCAACAGCCGCAGTCAATGGTGAGTGATGCAGTCGTTTCGGACATTGGGTCAACCCTCCGGGTTCTGGCCTCGCTGGCGCATGTGATTTCTGTCTGTCGCCAGCATGGACCGAGGGTGTGACACACGCGATGGTGAGGTCCGGTGACCAGTCGAAATTCACTGGGATTGCGGGTTCTGATCCGGCGGAAGCCCAGCGAGGGCATCTTGAATGAATTTGGCGGTCTCGGTAACGCCCCAGGCCACACCCTCGGTTCGCACCTCGGCGCCCAGGGCCAGCGCATAGAAGGGTGGTCCGGCTACTCCGTAGTCATCAAACGCGCCGGAACTCATGATGACGTCGATGTTTGACGTTCGACCGTGCAGGCGGTTCGCTAATTCCCCCACAGCTACCGCATCTTCCTTGTCGGGGTCCCGCGTCATGATCGCCACCCGCACACCCGGGCCCAAAAGGTCGCTCAGGGCACCGGCGCCCTCCCAAAAGTCGAGGCACCCGAGACAATCCGAAGAAAGGAAGAGGAGGAGAACCGGCTGCTCCGAGGTCAGGACCGAGATCGCCCGTTGGTTACCTGCCGGATCGACGCCGGCGATATTGCATCCGACGGTGGCCGGATGATCCAGGTAGGTCGGGATGGGTCGGAGCCGGCGCAGAATCTCTGGCGGCGCCGGGGGATTATCGGTCACGCCACCGAGTCGGGCGGGACCTGTTCCGACGAATCGGCGCCAATCGAATCGGCGCCAATAGAATCAGCGTCGATCGAATCGGCGTCGATCTCCACCACGCTGCGCCCATGGCCGCACCAACGGCACACCACCTCTTCCACCTGGTGGGACAACACGATCTCTTCCTCGATCTCGAGTTCACCACCGACCGTGTAGTGATGGAAGGCCTTGCTTCTCGTCACGGCGGTGACGTCGAAGCGGGTGAGATTTCCGCAGGCGTCGCAGCGGTATCGAGGAGGGGTCACCTCCAACACGGTAGTTGGCCCGCCGCAGCGCCCTGGACGCCCGTGGCGCTCAAATGCGGTCGAGCAACTCCGCCTTCTTGGTCGAAAACTCCTCTTCGGTCAGGATCCCGCGTTGGCGCAGATCATCGAGCTCAATGAGGCGGTCTCGAATCTGCTCTTGGGTGGCCCCGCCTTTGCTCGTCGGTCCTGTGGAGGGAGGCTCGGGTTCAGGTTCAGGTTCAGGATCAGGTTCGGGATCAGGTTCGGGTTCGGGATCTCGACCGTACGAACCGCCTGCGTCAACCCACGTGCCGTGCGGAGGGGTGTCGTCGGGGTCAGGTTCGATGGGGCGGAGGTCCGGCCGCCGCGCCGACCCAGGGTAGATATCAGTGCGGTGTCGATCCACCAAGGCGTCAATCTGCGAATTGACCACGCGCTGGAAGACCAGCGGCTTGGAGACGTCCTCGATCACGAGCGAATCGTCGTCGCCTTGCACATCGAGGATCAGGCGTCCGACGCCGACCACTCGCTCCCACAGCACTTGCGAGGTGTTGACTTCGGTGACTCGTTGCAGACGCAGCTGCAGCGTGTTGCGGTCGAGGACGCCGCGACGGACGATGATCCGGGTCGTTGTCAGGGCGATGATGTAATTGCGCCAACGGAGGAGCCGGCCGAGGAACCAGATGCTGGGTACGGCGGCAATGGCAATCAGCGGATAGGTGGACCACAGCCAGGTTCTGTCGGTGCCTTTGACGATGAGCGCGAAGACGACCAAGGTCACGACGACGACCGCCGCTATGAGGGGGGCGCCGAAGAAGACCCAGTGGGGGCGCATCTCTACGACGATCTCTTCGTCCTGGAGCAACATCTTGCGAGGGAGTGGCACTGGCCCACACAGTACCGGCGTGCCTCCGCACTCCTGAGGGATCCGTGAGATCTGTGGTGAGACCTACTGTTGGGGCATGGCATACAGCGAAGTGGAACCAGACGAGATCCGCGCCCGGCTGGCCCGAGGTGAGGACGTCTTCTTGCTCGATGTGCGCGAGCCCGACGAAGTGGCCGCCTGGGCCTACCCCATTGGGGTGAACATTCCTCTGGGTGAACTCGGTGATCGCTTGGGTGAACTCCCAACCAGAGTCACCATCGTGGCGGCCTGTCACATGGGCGGTCGTTCAGCCGTGGCGGCCGAGGCTTTGGACGCTGCGGGCTGGACGGCGGAGAACTTGGCGGGTGGTGCGGTGGCTTGGGCCGCTACTGAGCCAGACGAAGTGAAGGAGCAGTAGTTCGTCTGGGCCCGTGGGTTGGCGGCTCAGTCGTTCTACATATGAGCGGGCGCGCCAAAGCCCACCGAGGGCGCGGTGACGTAAGGGGTGAGGCGTGGGTTTGAGCTGAAGGGCGCTGAGAAGTGTCGTTAGCCGCGCTGCTCTGACGCTGCCCTGGCAGCACTGGTGCATCTAAGCCGGTGAGGGGAAGTTCGGTGGTGAAAAGGGCGCGTCGCTCGCCTACTCCACCAGGTGTGGGGCGTGGTTGCGGTCCCGATTGTGCTCGCCGCACATCATCCGGCCGTTCTCCTGAGTGGTGAGGCCTCCTTGGGAGTACGGGATGATGTGATCGGCTTCGCAGTCGTCACTCGGGACATCGCAATATTCGTGACAGCACTCTTGGTCCCGCACTTCGAGGATTCTCCTCGTCGCTCCCGTGAAAAAACGCGAGGTCACCGAGCACTCGGCTCGCCTGCCTGGCCCAAAGACAATGCGCTCGAAGTAGGCCTCGTCGATCAAGTCCAAGAAGGTCCCGGGAGATAGAGCAGCCCGGGACTTGGCCAACTGGCACACAGGTCCGATCAGGAACTCGTAGTCGACCAGGACCGAGACCAATGGCTCGGGGCGCCGGGCATTCTCCGGCACCGAGCGGGCCAGGGTCGACATCTCGACCCAGGCGTCGCAGCGCCGTTGCCCAGGGGTGCGGGGCATTTCATTTGGGTGAGGGTCTCGGCCGAGCTCTGCTTTGGCTTGGGCCCAGTCCTCTTCGAAGAGCCGCTCATTGATGGCCTCGAGCCCATTGGAAAGCTCCTCGCCAGAGACCGGGTCCAACAAGAGGTGGCCCACCCACATGCCATCGATGGTCTGGACCAAATAGGCGTCGCGCCGGGCCCGGCGCTCCATATCGGACTCCGTGGCCCCATCAGGGTCGGCCAAGAGGGCCCAGCGCTCTAATGCGGTCAAGAAATCACGGAACTGGAGAGTCTTGGCCAGCCCCACCAGTATCTCTTCGTCTCGGGCCAGATCGTCCTCGGTGGCGACTCGGCGAATTGCAATCACCGCGTCGAGGTGTGCCCCTGAGATCTCGCCGGCCAACCAGGCCTGGGCGAAGAATGGCAACAAGGTCAGATGGCGACCTCGGCGCACCTGGCGCCGGGACTCTTGGATGGGGAGGCGACACCGCTTCGCGATCCACGACGATGCCGTCTTGGCCCCGTCGAGCGCCCACTCCCCGCCCGTGTCAAAGGCTGCCACTTTGAGACACAAAGCGGCCTCCATGCGGTTCTTGTCTGTTTCGAACTCGATAATGGAGAGAGCGTCCGATAAGACGAAGTCATCGGAGGCCACCAACTTGTCGAGGTATTCCTTCAATACGTCGTGTTCCACAACGTCAATTCAACCAGTGCGGTGAGACACTTCGTGCACTGTCACGGCGGTGTCCGACAAATAATTTCAACCCACACCCAATCAAAGGCGTCGTTACCAAAACCCGTCGCCGAATCAGACGAGCTGTACATACCAATCGGACAATTTTCTCAGTAATTCAGCCGAAATCGGCGACGGCTGCAGTGCCCGTACGCCACCTAAGCATTGGCGCGGAGTCGAAGGTGTGCGCCGCACCACACCGTTGCGTGACGAAGTCAGGTGTCACGCGTCACCGCGCCATCACGCCGCGCCATCATGCCGCGCCGCACCCTCACGCAGCAACGGCAATAACCGCTCACCAAAGTCCACCGCGTCAGCCAAAGGATCGAACCCCTTTAACAACAGCGCGCCAATTCCCAAGTCGTAGTAGCGCAGCATGGCCTCGGCCACCTGCTCGGGCGTCCCGACGAGA
>Ga0182030_10003287_pt1 | contig 34495 bp, 22 predicted proteins | sample 812S3MmetaG_FD_121299 | JGI IMG/M metagenome (GOLD analysis project Ga0182030, IMG submission 121299) | Permafrost microbial communities from Stordalen Mire, Sweden - 812S3M metaG (Illumina Assembly) | ecosystem: Environmental > Terrestrial > Soil > Wetlands > Permafrost | place: Sweden...
GTCCTGGCAGTCCCGTCCTGGCAGTCCGTCCAGCGAGTCCGGTTTAGCGGAGGAGCGTTGCCGCCGCGCAATCGCCAGATTTGCATTCGACAAGCTACTTCCCGCAGGATCTCCCGGAACAAATACCCTCGCGGTAGCCCGCGAAGAACAAGCGAAGAAATAAATGTTGCAGTTCGCTTTTTATTCGCTACAATGTGCGCATGGCTGTCACACGCAGGCAAAAAGAGATTCTGGATTTTCTCGAGACGTTTGTGACCCGCAACGGCTACTCCCCGTCGTTTGAGGAGATTGCGCGCGGGATGGGGCTGAAAAGCCTGGCAACGGTCCACAAGCACATCACGAATCTGGAGAAGAAGGGGCTGCTGGACCGGGTGCATAACCGGTCGCGGTCCATTGACGTGCTGCCGCCGGGGACACGCACCCGCACCAGCGACCGGCTGGTTCTGGCCGGGCGCATTGCCGCCGGCCTGCCGGTTGAGACGACGGAGACACCCGAGTCGATATCGCTGCACGACGTGGTGGGCAACCGCGACGTGTTTGCGCTCGAGGTGCGCGGCGACTCCATGCGCGACGAGCACATCATCAGCGGCGACTATGTTTTGGTGGAGCGGACGCGGACGGCGCGCCAGGGGGAGATTGTGGTGGCGCTGGTGCATGGCTCCGAGACCACTCTCAAGCGCTTCTACAATGAAGGCGCCCAGGTACGGCTGCAGCCAGCCAACGTTGAAATGGAGCCAATCTATGTGAAAGCTTCCGAGGTGGCGATTCAGGGCCGCGTGCTGGGAGTGTTGCGGAAGTACCGTTAGTGATTGATCATAGACATTTTAATGGACACACAAGAGACCACAGAGGGTGCGGATGAGGTCATTTGTGACTCTTTTGATGCCAGGCGAGGACTCCCGCCAGCGACTGGTCGGAGATCGGAAGCCAGTTGTAGACCGTTCGATCGCGAGTGGTAAGGCACGCATTCACAGCCAACGGCGCTATTCGTGAGCGGGGAGTTTCCTTTGCGGTGTCGACATTGCGGGAACCAAGATCGAGCTCACCAAACAAGTTCACTCCAAACATCGCCGCCGCGGCTACCTCATGCAGAATTTGGCCGACGAGTTCGGACAGTTCAGGCCCGCCTACAACCGCGAAGAATTAAAGCACATGCTCGACCTGCCTCAATAAAATCCTAAATTTAGACCATCCTTCGTGCCCCCGTAAAATAATCATTCAAATTCCGTGCTCATGTCGATTCGGACCCACCCCGTTCGACGTATCAGCAGAGAGCCAGTACGATAGCGAGCAACAGCGACCCAACTGCGCTCTCAATCTGAGTTCAAGCCACCCAATCATCGCTCAACGCAAAGGAGATTTCGCAATGCGATTCATGGTCATCGTCAAAGCAACCCCAGAGTCAGACAAAGACGGCGCCCTCCCCGATCCCGAGCTCCTGCTCGAGATGGGCGAGTACAACGAGGAGCTCGGCAACGCCGGCGTCCTGCTCGCCGCCGAGGGCCTGCGCTCCACCTCCAAAGGCGCACGCGTCAAGTTCTCCGGCAAGTCTTGCACCGTTATCGACGGCCCGTTTACCGAGGCCAAGGAGCTCATCGCCGGCTTCTCGATCTTGCAGGTCAAGTCGCTCGAAGAGGCCGTCGAGTGGGTCAAGCGCGCCCCCAACTGCTGCCCCGGCGGCGAGGGCGAAGTCGAAGTCCGCCAGGTCTTTGAGATGGAAGACTTCGCGCCCATCTTGACCGAAGAGCAGATCCAGCACAAAGTACGCGCCCGCGCCGAGCTGCCAAATCAGACCGCCAACAAATAGCTGAGCCCGAAAACAAGCCACCCAACCAGCAACCCACCCGCTGGCAACCCAAAGGAGATTCCGCAATGCGATTCATGGTCATCATCAAAGCATCGAAAGAATCCGAAGAAGGTGCGCCTCCCGATCCACAACTCTTGCTCGACATGGGCAAGTTCAACGAGGAGCTGATCAAGGCGGGCGTCGTGCTCGCCATGGATGGCCTCCATCCCAGCTCCAAAGGCGCACGCGTCAAATTCTCCGGCAAGTCTCGCACCGTCGTCGACGGCCCCTTCACCGAGGCCAAGGAGCTCATTGCTGGGTTCTGGCTCTGGCAGGTCAAGTCCCTTGATGAGGCAATCGAGTGGGTCAAGCGCAGCCCCTTCAGCTCCCTCGCCGGCGAGTCCGAGATCGAAATCCGCCAGGTCTTTGAGATGGAAGACTTCGCCCCCGTCCTGTCCGAAGAGCAGATCCAGCACAAAGTAGACGCCCGCGCTGAGCTGGTCGGCCAGGAAAAGAAGTAACCCCACTTGCACTGACTTATCGAATCTGGTGTGATCGGTAGCAGTGTCCGCTACCGATCCACATCAGGCCCTGCACCGCACCATCGAAGCCGTCTGGCGCATTGAGTCTGCGCGCGTCATCGCCGGACTGACGCGCCTCACCCGCGACGTGGGCCTGGCCGAAGACCTCGCGCAAGAGGCACTCGTCGCCGCACTCGAAAAGTGGCCGCAGTCTGGCGTCCCCGATAATCCCGCGGCATGGCTTACCGCCACCGCCAAACGACGCGCCATCGATCTGTTCCGCCGGAACGCCGTCGCCGCGCGCAAACACGAACAGCTCGCCCGCGAACTCGAAGTCCTGGAACAAACCTCGCCCGACCTCGACTCAACTCTCGACAACAGAATCGGCGACGACCTGCTCCGCCTCGTCTTCATCGCCTGCCATCCCATCCTCCCCACAGAGTCCCGCGCCGCTCTCACCCTCCGTCTTCTCGGCGGCCTCACCACCGACGAGATCGCCCGCGCCTTCCTCACCCCTGAACCCACCATCGCCCAGCGCATCGTCCGCGCCAAACGCACCCTCGCCGACAAGCACATCCCCTTCGAAGTCCCTCGCGGCGCAGAGATAGGGGCCCGCCTGGCTTCTGTTTTGGAGGTCATCTACCTCATCTTCAACGAGGGCTACTCCGCCACCGCCGGCGACGACCTGATGCGCCCCAGCCTCTGCGAAGACGCGCTCCGCCTCGGCCGCATCCTCGCCGAACTCACGCCGACCGAACCGGAGGTCCACGGCCTGGTCGCCCTCATGGAGATCCAGGCCTCCCGCACCCGCGCCCGCGTCACCCCCACCGGCGAACCAGTCTTGCTCTTCGATCAAAACCGCACCCAATGGGATCAACTCCTCATCCATCGCGGGCTAACCGCAATCGAGCGCGCTCATAAAATCAACACCACATTCATCAAGATCAGCCGCGGCCCCTATCTGCTGCAAGCCGAGATCGCCGCCTGCCACGCCCGCGCCCGCACGCCATCGGAAACCGACTGGCCCCGCATCGTCCTTCTCTACACCGAGCTCGCCCAGCTCACCCCCTCTCCCGTCATCGAGCTCAACCGCGCCGTAGCCGTCTCCATGGCTCACGGCCCCCAGGCCAGCCTCACACTCGTAGACGCCCTCGCTTCCGAACCCTCTCTGGCGCGCTACCATCTTCTCCCCAGCGTCCGCGCCGACCTGCTCTACAAACTAGGCCGCCACCCCGAAGCCCGCACCGAGTTTGAACGCGCCGCCGCCCTTACCCGCAACACCCGCGAACGCAATCTCCTGCTCACCCGCGCCGCATCCTGCGAGACTGACCCAACTAACCGTTAGGAAATGGGAAAAATTACAAACGGCTCATCCCTTAAAGATGCCGGCCGATTTCCCGTCGCCGCGGAGATCTGCCATTGATGTTCAAATCCGGTATCTGCCATCACGGTATTTTCTTTGACATTCTTACTTCTGGGTGCTGAGACTACGGATGATGTCGACTTCCCGTTGACGATAGGGAGTGCCGTCGGGGTGAAACACATCATGGAACCAGATCGTTGGTTGGATGAGGACGTAGGGCCGTTCCCACGAATCCCAAGGCAGATAGGTCTGACTTTTGCCGGCAACCAGGCCCCAGTTGATCGCTCCCACGCGGTACTGGTGAGCGATGGGCAGAATCGTGTCGAAGGTGCTTCCCGCTCCGCGGGCCATATATTCAGTGCAAATCAGGGGCCGGTGAAACGGCTCCAGCATTTTGACGTGCGCTTCAAAGTCCTCCGGCCAGCCGTAATTATGAAAGGTGACGATATCCGACTCTTCGATTTGCACGCGCGCCAGCGGCGGCATCGCTTGCAGTGAAGTCCAGTCTCCATGCCAGAGGCCGCTGGTCAGCGGCTGAGTGGGATGCGCGGATCGCGCCCAGTCAAACACCTTGGGCAGCAAGCCAAGAACGATCTCGTTCTTGTCCTTTGGATCGCCCTTCTCATAGGAATGCGCATTGCCATTGTCGGGCTCGTTCCAAAGGTCCCATGCCAGGATGCGTGGATCATTGGCAAATGCCCCGACCACGCCCTTGACATAACTTTCCAGGCGCGGGAATTGCGTAGGGTCGGAAAGAATCGTGGCGCCGGGAGCCTGCACCCAGCCGGAGTTATGCACCCCAGGAATCGGCGGATGCTGGGGGCCCAGCACCGGATGCGGATCCCAGCAGGAATCAAACAGGACAAACATGGGGCGGATGTTGTGACGGGCGGCAAGGGCAAGAAACTGATCGATGCGTTGCTGGAATCCTTTCGGATCCTGTTCCCATAACAGGTTATGCAAAAAGACCCGCATGGTATTCATGCCGATTGCCTGCGCCCAGCCCAATTCACGATCAATCGTCACGGGATCGAATGTGTCGGCCTGCCACATCTCCAGTTCGTTGATGGAATTCGACGGCAAAAAATCCGCGCCGACCGGCCACGCCTGCCTGGCATACCATGCATTGGCTTGTTCCTCGGTCCATCGCGATTGCTGTGCCAGAAGGGATGAACAGAAGATGAATAGCAAACCATATACCAATACTGAACCAAGCCAACGCCGTACTGCCCATGAACACCGTGTCTCAGACATGACCAGCCCCTTTTATGCTTTTGGTTGTGAACGATGAAATGCGATGCGAATCGGATTGTTCAAGGAGACAATCTGGGATGGCTTGGAGTTTCTCTGCGCCTCATGCACGAAGTTACGTAACGTGGTTGGCAGGCCAGACCGGCGCTGAAGTCTTACGGTCTTGCTGATTGATCTTCGGCCGGCATGGTCTCGCTCTTGTTCGTTGCCGTCGTGCGATTTTCCTTCCTCACTGCGACCAAACGCCTCACCATTTCGTCGCTCCTGTCCTTCTCTCCCATGCCCGCGTACGCCTTGGCCAAAAGAAAATATCCCTCTTCGGCGCGCGGGTTGTACTTCACCGCTGCTTCCAAGTGGTTCACAGCATCTGCCGGCCGATGCTGTTCAAGAAGAATCCTTCCCATCTCGCACTGCGCCGGTGCGTAGTGAACGTCAACCGCCAGGGCACTGTTCAAGGCTTGTTCTTCTCCCGCTTCATCCTGTTTGGAACGCAGCGCCAGCGCAAGCTGGTAGTACGTCCGCGGTTGTTCGAAACCCAGATCGATCGCGGTGTGGAACTCGCCAATGGCTGCGTCCGCATCGTTCATCCGCAAGCGGACGTAACCGAGCAGGTAATGTGCCTGCGGTGATTTCGGTTCCAGCACAATCGCTTGTTCCAGGTCGGTGCGCGCCTGGGGAAAAATTCCCGCATCTGATTCGCTCTCCGCCAGCGTGATGAAGAATTCCGGCGAATCCGCATAAGTTTCCCGCTGGTCTGCGAGCAGACGATTCACATCCGGGTACCTTCCTTCCAGTTGCAGCGCGTTGGCCAGCAACAGCAGTGTGTGCAGCGATGGATACGACTTATAGGCCGCCGCAGCCGCCGCGTGCGCTGCTTCAAGCCGGTGTGCCGCGAAGTACACCAGCGCCGCTTCTTCCAACTCCTGCTGCGGAGTGGCCGCGCTTACCACAAAATGTTTGAGAGCAATTGAGGCCTTGTCTGTCTGCCCCACGCTCATATACTCACGAGCCAGCGATGCTGCGATGCTGGTGTTCGATGGCCACACGCCGTGCGCGCGCTCGAGAGCTTCGGTCGCTTGCGTTGTGTCGCCCTGCGCATCGATTGCAGCGGCAAACAGCAGGCTGGCGCGCGGGTCGCAACCAGGTTCTTCTAGTGGCTTCAACGCCTTGACAGCGTCTTGAAATTGCGCCTGGGACATCAGGATGCTGGCCGTGCCAAGCGTGGCGTTCACGGCATCGCGGGATGGGCACCTCCTGTTTGCGGAACGAGCTTGTAGTGCGGATTGACCGCCTTGCTCAGCCGCGGCTCTCGTAACCGGACAGCTTGAAAGGCTGCCGGCGGCGAGGGCCGCGATGAGACCGAGTTTCCATGGAGTCTTCATCGACAAAAGGTTATGCGCCTAGAAGTCGAATCGCAAGCTGAGCTGGATCTCGCGCGCAGCGTTGGCAGCCGAGACCATGCCGAAGTTGCTGGCGAGGTCGTAGGTGCTCACGGTCTGGAAATTGACGCGGTTGAAGGCATTGAAGGCGTCCGCGCGGAACGTCAAGTTGGCGGTGTCACCAAACTTCCATCCCTTGTAGCCGGACAGGTCAAAGTCCTCCGATCCAGGGTTCTGCACGTTGTGGACTCCGGAAGCGCCTTGAATGCCTACCGCGCTCAGGTTCGTTACATTCTGTGTGTTGATGTAGGGCCCAAGCTTTCCGTTCTTTCCCAGGCCGCCATGCAGCGAGTGATTGTTGATGGAGCCGGTCACATCGGGCAGCGCACCGTCGAAGAATCCGATGTTCTGCTGGCTGCCCAGCGTCGTCCAGGGACCGGTACGCAGCGAGGAGATGCCGGCCACTTTCCATCCACCCACCAGTGCATTCATGAGCGTGCCATTGTTGAGCAGCATCTTGCCGTGCCCAAAGGGCAGCTCATAAATTCCGTTCGCGGTAAAGATGTCGTTGATGTCTTCCGTGCAATGGCTGTAATCGAGGTGCATGTTGACGTGCCAGGTGAATTCATCCTGATAGGGCGTGCCCAGGCATTTCGAGAACGTGTAGTTAGCCATCAGCGAGAAGCCGGAACTGAAGCGCTTCTCCAGGCGGCCTGAGAGGCCATGGTAATTCGACGTTCCCGTCAATTGATTTTCCTGCACGCCGCTGTAGCAGCCGACCAGGTTGGGCGGCGTTCCGCAGGTGGCGTAGAGCTCAGCCACGCCGTTGGTGTTGAGCGGATCGATCTCGTTGCGTTCCTCGTAGTGGCGCTCCGAGGTCCCGATATACGCCACTTCAAAGAACCAGTCCTTGATCGTGTGGTCGATGATGAGGTTCCACTCGTAGGCATAGGGCGTTTTTGCATTCGGCTGGATGAACGAAACTGTGGGTCCGCCGCCGGTAAAGTTTCCGCTCGTCATGCCCGTGGAGAACATTCCCGGTAACCCATGCGTTCCATCCAGGTTGAAGGCCAGGTTTTCGCCCACCGCCGGGTTGTTGAAGCTGTCCACTTCATAAAGCTTCGTCGTATCCACTTCCACTTCGTACTGGTTGATGTTCGGTTGCAGATAGTACATGCCAAAGCCGCCCTTGATATCGGTGTTGGATTTATCCGACGGCGCAAAGTTGAAGCCGAAGCGCGGCGACCAGTTGGTGTACACCGGCATCACCATGTTTCTGCCCAGGCCCAGTGTTTTGGTATCCGGGTAGGTCAGGTCCTGTCCCGTGGCCACATCGAAGCTGCCCACGCGGTTGTTCGCTTCCACCGGTTGCGAACGATGCTCCCAGCGCCCGCCGTAATTCAGCGTCAGTTTCCGGTTGACCTTGAAGTTGTCCTGCACGTAGTAAGCCTGGTACCACATGGTCAGATTCATGGTGGGATCGCCCAGCGCGGTCCGTGTCGTGTTCGGCACGCCCATCAGCAGATCGGCGACCGGATCTCCGCTGTACACGCCGTTGAAGCCGATCGACGTCGCCGACCAGTCCTCGTACAGATACATCGGTTCATAGCGAATGTCGAGGCCGCCCGTGATCTGATGTTTGCCGTGCTGGTACATCAGCGACTCGGTACCCATGTTCATGCCTTCCCTGACCAGATCGGTGGCATTGGTGGAGCCGGGGTTGCCGTATCCGGATACGCCAATCGACGGGGGGCCGTCTGAACCGGGCTGGTCGTCCTCGCCCACCAGGCCCAAGGGGTTGGCATCCGCGGAGTTGTAGCCATCGCCGCGCTCCAGGCCCACTGCCGTGTGGCTCCATCCATAGCGGACGTTGTTGACCATGTTCGGTGAAAACGTGTGGGTCCAGCCCGCGGCAAGGTTCTTGGGGTCCGATGGATAGATCTGTTCATTGGCCGGCGTCATGCCCGGAGTGGTCTCGGTCTGATAATTTGCCGTGTAACGGACAAACGCGTTGTCCTTGCCGGAGATCGAGTAGTCGAATCGGCCGCTCACCTGGTTCCAGTTGTTTACCGCGGATGCCACATTGAAGTAGTTTGCCGTCCCATTGTTGTAAGACCCGTTGGGCGCTGGATACAAAGACAGAATCTTGTTGCCGATCGGGCTGAACAGAGAAGTCGGCACCTGGTTGCCCGGAAGGATCGCAAAGCCGGTGGGCGTAGTTGGGTCCAGCACATACGGGTTATAAAGTTGCTGGGTGTCGGCGCTGAAGTTGCCCAGCAGTTGGCTGGCATTCGGAACCAGGTTATACAGATCGTTGGGCTGGATCTGACGGAAGGCTTCGAAGTTGGCAAAGAAGAACATCTTGTTCCGCTTGATCGGCCCGCCTACGCTGGCGCCGAACTGGTTCTGGTGGAAGGCCGGCGCAGCGCCTACGTCGAAGTAGTTACGGGCATCGAAGTCGTTGTTGCGCAGATATTCGTAAACGGTGCCATGGAAGCGGTTGGTTCCGGACTTGGTGACGACATTGATGAAGGCTCCGCCAACACCCAACTGCGCGGGCGCACCGGAGTTCATGACCGCGAACTCCTGAATCATGTCGGGGTCAGGCAGGATGCCGGCGGCGCCATACCAGGCGTTGCGGGTCTCGATGCCGTCATAAAGATAGCTGTTGTCGTCTTCGCGCAAGCCGCTCACGTCGATGGCAACGGTGCCGGCCGCGCTCCAACCTGACGCCGGAGACGAGATGCCGGAGACGCCGGAGATGGGCACCACGCCCGCCGAAAGCTGCGCCAGTTGCAGGTAGTCGCGGCCGTTGAGCGGCATGTCGTCAATCTGCCGGCTCTCAATCAACTGCTGCTCGTTGGACGACTCTGTATCCAACAGCAGGCCGGCTGCATTCACTGAAACGGTCTGCACGGCCTGTCCTACGGCCAGAGCGATATTCTCCTGGAAGAGTTGACCGACGACCAGCGTGAACGGCTCAATATGCTGGGTTGCAAATCCGGCTTTGGTCACGTCCATCGTATAGCTGCCCGGCGGCAGATCGGTGACGTGGTACGCGCCCAGGTTGTCCGTCGTCGAGTGGTATACAAGGCCGGTTGCGGTATTTTCGATCTTGACGCTCGCACCAATCACAATCGCGCCCGTACTGTCTGCCACCGTGCCACTCACCTGGCTGGTGGTGCTTTGAGCGCGGCATCCCATCGAGCATGAGATCGCGATGGCGAGCATCGCAAGAAAGGCCACTGTCCTCGATCGCTGCGCAAAGAAACTCTGCAAACCTTTCACATCCCGGATCTGGGTCTTCATAGATCTCCTCCTGAAATGGTCAATCTTCTTGGGTTATCTGTGGACGGAAATGCGTGTCTGTAAACATTTACAAGAGCTGCCCTGATGCCTCTTTCATGCCGCCGAGAATCCTAGCCTCGTGCACTCGCCGCAAACAATAGGGCGAGAGACCTGATTTCAACTGGGTCAATTGACCTACTCGCCGGCGCCACGAGAGGTTGCGTCCTTAGTTGTGAAACCGGACAACAAACTGAAAGCGCTCGGGCAAGAAAGTCTTCTTGCTCACGGCCGGTTTTCGTCGTTTGCGGCGCCTCTGCGCGCATTCATCAAATGCTCTAGTATGGTCATGCGGATTTGACTTGGACCGATCCCCGGCCATTTGAAGGCCGCAGCGAGACTGTCTCTACGATGTGAACTGGAGAGTGCATAAGGATGCGTCTGCCGCGTGCGCTGCCGGCTGGGTGGTTGACCGCCGTTCTTGGCCTCGCCCTGCTCGGTGCAGGCGCCTGGGCATGGCTGCATTGGCAGCGCGCCAAAAGCGTTGTGCCCGCGCATACCTATCAGCTTCAGGCAGACAACACCGCCGACTGGACGCCTTACGGCGGAAGCTGGCAAATTGTCGATGGCGCCATCAAGTCGAACTCCTACGAGCGCGGCGCCAAGCTGCTGGCCGGCTCCCACTACTGGGGCAACTACACCATGACCTCCGACATCTGGTTCGAAGGTCCCGCTGCCGACATGGGAGTGGTGATCAGAACCAACGATGAGACCGAGGGCGTCGACGCCTATCGCGGGTACTTCGTCGGGATCCGCAGCCTCGATGGAACCCTGGTGATGGGACGCGCAAATTATTCCTGGACCGAAGTGCTTCCTGTGACCATCCCCGGCGGGGTCCATCCCTTCAACTGGTATCGGCTGCGCGTTACCGCGTATGGATGCGATGTTGCGGCTTCCGTAACCAACCTGGCCACGCAGCAAACTGCCTGGATCGCGTTTCAGGAACATTTCTGCGTCCAAAGCGGCCGCTTTGGGTTGCGAACATTGAATGCCAATGCGCAATGGCGAAACATCGCCGTCGAGCCTGCTTCCTGGGGCGACCTTGAAGCCCTCAAGCAGCATGCGGCTTTCGTACAGCACCCGGTGGTGGTGGATGGGCCTCCCTGGTGGACTCCGTGGCATGTGGGAATGCTGTTCGCAGCAGCTTTGGCATTCGCGTTGCTCACGCAGCTATCGTACTTCCGCTTCCAGAACTGGAAAGCGCAGACCATCACCCGCGAGCGCGAGCGCCTGGCCCACGACATCCACGACACCATGGCCCAGGGCTTCGCCGGCGTCGGCTATCAGATTCAAGGCATCCGCAGCAGTATCGTGCGTGGGGATCGCCTGGATGCTCGCCATATCGCGGATCAATTGAGCGTCGCGTATCAACTCGTGCGCAGTTGTCATGAAGAAGCCAGCAGAACCATCGCGATGCTCGGCTCGGCTTCGCCCCGTATCCAGCACAACCTGCTGGGCGCGCTGGCGGAAACGGCCCACAGAACAGCGGGAGACAACATCAAAGTGACCGCGGAGCTGCACGGGAACGCCACCCCGCTCAATCTGCGCGTGGCCGATGCCCTGCTGCATATCGGCCAAGAGGCGATTGCCAACGCGCTGAGCCACGGTGATCCCAGTGTTCTCAAGGTCACGCTAAGCTACCAGGACGGCAGCGTCGAACTCACCGTGGAAGACAACGGCACGGGGTTTGAATTCTCGCCGGAGTCCGCCGGATTCGGCATACTGGGGATGCAGAAGCGAGCCCGCAATGTGGGCAGCATCCTTGAAATCGACAGCACACCGGGTGCGGGAACGAAGGTGCGCATCCAAGCGAGTCTGCAGGAAACAGGGCTGCGAAATCGCGTGCTGGCTGTGATCAAGAATCGCATCAAAAATTTGTATTCCCTGGCTGCCAACCGCTGATCTCGAGCCACCTCTTGCAAGGATGTTCCGCCGTCAATCTGAAGCGCCATCGACTACTCTGTCAGGCGGATCAGCCCACGCCGCACTGCGGTTGTCGCTGCCTCTGTCCGGTCGGTTACTCCCAGCTTGACCAGGCAACTGGCGACATGGTTGCGCGCGGTTTTAGCACTGATGAAAAGCCGCTGCGCGACCTCCTTGTTCGTCAATCCAATGGCCACCAGCCTCAGCACCTCAAGCTCCCGCTGGCTAAGTTCCTCGCGCGCTATCGTCTCCAGCAGCCGCTTGGCGATATTCGGCGGAACGCAGCGCTTGTTCGCATGCACCATCTCCACCGCCTGCACAATCTCCTCCTGCGGAGTGCTCTTCAGCAGGTACCCCATCGCCCCCGCTTGCAGCGCGCGAAAGATGTATTCGTCTTCTTCGTAATTCGTCAAAACCAGGATGCGAATATTGGGTTCAATCCGGCGCAACTCCGCAATCGCCTCTGCCCCTTCCATCTCCGGCATGCGCAGGTCCATCAGCACCACATCCGGCTTTTGCTTCTGCACTTCTGCCAGGGCTTCTTTCGCAGATCCTGCCGTTGCCGTAACCGAAATATTCCCTACGCTCTCAAGCATGGTCCGCAACCCAAGCCGGACCACAGGATGGTCATCGACGACCAGTACCTTGATCGGCTTGGTTGTGGGTTCCATGGATATACTCTAGTTCACTTTTCTTTTCGGGGTCCAATCGGGACCGTGGCTGCGCAGATGAGGAAAGCCTACGCTCCTGGCCGATACTCCTGGCCGCCAATCCATCCCTGTTCGGTGTGGGGAGGTCGCGAAGTAACTTGACAGAGCCACGCGCGCCGCGTTATACCCGCTACGCTATGAAGAGCCGAATCTCCCTCGCTCTACGCCGGCAACTGTTAGTGCTCTCCCTGTTGCTTAGCGCCGCCGTCTCCGCCTTCGCGCAAGTCCCAGCCGGTGATGTTCGCATTCACTACTATCGCCCCGATGGCAACTACGCGGGCTGGGCAATGTACGCCTGGAACGCCGCAACCACGAGTTATTCCTGGTGTTCGAGCGAAGTCGCGCAGACCGGCACGGATAGCTTCGGAGTCTATTTTGACGTGCCCATCAGTGCCACAGCCGGCTCGCCTGCCGGCCAGCTCGGCTTCATCCTGAATAACTGCGCCGATGGACAGATCAAAGATCCGGGTCCGAATCAATACCTTCAAGTAACTGAGTACAGCCAGGGCTGGGTCGTCTCCGGCAATCCTACTGTCTTCTACAATCAGCCCGCTTTGGGTACAAATCCTGTTCCCTCGGGCGACGTCCGCGTCCACTACTATCGGCCCGACAGCACTTACACGGGCTGGGGTCTCTACGCGTGGAACGCCACGACCAACAACTACTCATGGTGCTCCAGCGAGGTGCCAATCACCGGCGTAGACCCGTTCGGCGTCTACTTCGATGTTCCAGTTACGCCCACCAGCGGCAGTCCGGCTGGCCAGCTCGGCTTCATCGTCAACAACTGCGACGATGGGGGTACGAAGGATCCCGGCGCCAACCAGTACCTGCAAGTCACCGAGTATAGCCAGGGCTGGATCATCTCGGGCAATGTCACCGTTTTCTATAGCCAGCCTGCCACGGCCACCAACCCCGTTCCGGCCGGCGACGCGCGCATCCACTACTCCCGCCCCGATGGAAATTACACCGGCTGGGGTCTCTACGCCTGGAATGCCACGACCAATAACTACTCATGGTGCTCAAGCCAGGTGGCGATCACCGGCGTCGACGAATTCGGCGTCTACTTCGATGTTCCGGTTACGCCCACCAGCGGCAGTCCCGCCGGGCAACTCGGCTTCATCCTCAACAACTGCGACGACGGCGGTATCAAAGATCCCGGACCGAACCAAACCCTGCAGATCACGCAATACACCCAGGGCTGGGTTCTCTCCGGCGACGCCACGGTCTACACCACGCAGCCCGCTGTTCCTCCTCCCTCGGGCATCGCCCGCATTCATTATTACCGCCCTGACGGCAACTACTCGGGCTGGGGCCTGTATGCCTGGAACGCCACCATAACCAGCTACAGTTGGTGCTCAAGCCAGGTCGCGCAGTCGGGCACCGACAGCTACGGCGTCTACTTTGACGTTCCGATTAATCCTGCCTCGGGCACGCCCGCAGGCCAACTCGGCTTCATCATCAACAACTGCAACGACGGCGGCATCAAAGACCCCGGACCGAACCAATACCTGCAGGTCACGCAATATACGCAGGCCTGGGTCATCTCCGGCGATGCAACCGTGTTCACCACCGAACCCACCTCGTCGCAGATTGCCGGAGCGGGCCTTTACCAGCACCAGGCCTTCTGGATCGATCGCACCACCGTTGCCGTTCCTGCCAGCGGCTATCAATCGGCATCGACCTATTCGATCCTCTATTCCCTCAACGCGAGTTTAAACATCTCTTCGACCGGCACACTCGCCGGCGGCACGGCATCGCTCCCGCTTACTTACGTCGCCGGTGGCCTCAGCTCCGCGGAGGTCGCGAAGTATCCGCAGCTTGCGGGCTATGCGGTATTCCATCTGGCCAGCTCCGTCCAAGTCAGCGCCATGGCCGCGGCCCTTACCGGCCAGCTCGTCGTGCAGGGGGTGAACACCAGCGGCGGCCTCACCTACGTCAGCGGCATCCAGGACGCCGGCGTCCTCGACGACCTTTTCTACTATCCGGGCAAGCTGGGGCCTGTCTTCGAAAACGGGGAACTCAGCATCAATCTCTGGGCTCCCACGGCGCAGTCGGTCAAGCTGCTGCTTTACACCGGCGAAAACGACACCACTCCCGCTCAAACCCTTCCCATGAAGGAAACCAACGGCGTCTGGTCCGTGGAAGGCGAAAACTCGTGGAAAGGCCAGTATTATCTCTACGACATCTTTGTCTACGTTCCCGATCAGCAGCAGATCGTGGAGAACATCGTCAGCGATCCGTATTCGTCGGACATCGCGCTGAACGGCGCCAAGACCCGCATCACCGACCTCAGCGATGAGGCAACCAAGCCGAAGGGTTGGGACCACAGTTTCTCGCCATGGCTGGAGTCGCTCAATGACTTCTCTGTTTACGAACTCCACGTTCGCGAGTTCAGCGTGGCCGATACAAGCGTTCCGTCGCAGTATCAGGGAACCTATCTCGCCTTCACCAATCCCTCCAGCTACGGCATGACGCACCTGCGGAATTTGGCGCAGGCAGGCCTCAAGGCTGTTCACATCATGCCCAGCTTCCACATCGCCAGCGTCGACGAGAACAAAGCCAATTGGCAGTCGCCCGGCAGTCTTGCCGGCTTCCCTGCTGACGGCACGCAGCAGCAGGCCGCCGTAGAAGCCGTGCAACAGTCCGACGGCTATAACTTCGGCTACGATCCGGTCCACTACTTCGCGCCCAATGGCGGGTTCGCCTTTAACCCTGACAATCGTGTGCTGGAATACCGGCAGATGGTGATGGCGCTGCACAACACCGGTCTCCGCGTGGTGCAGGATGTCGTCTTCAACCACACGGATGCCGCCGGCGAAAATACCTTCTCCATCCTGGATGAGGTCGTCCCCGGCTACTACTATCGCCTCGACGCCAACGGCAACGTCGAAACCGCCAGTTGCTGCAACGACACGGCCAGCGAACATCGCATGTTTGCCAAGCTGATGATCGACAACGCCGTCCAGAACGCGATTGAATACAAGATCGACGGCTTCCGCTTCGACGACATGAGCCTGCATTTCGTCTCCAACATGCAGGACATCAAGCAGGCATTGCGCAGCCTCACGTTGGAACACGATGGTGTGGATGGGTCGAAGATCTACATGTATGGCGAAGGCTTCCTCAACTCTGAAACCGCTGCCTTGGGCGTAAACGCCACACAGGTCAACCTATACGGTTATGGCATCGGTACCTTCAATGACCGCATCCGCGATGGCATCCGCGGCGGCAATTCGTTTGACAACACCATCGAACAGGTTCAGGGATTCGCCACAGGTCTCTTTACGGACCCCAGCTACTACACCTCAACCACCATCGGCGAAAGCCTCTCCAGCCAGCAGGCGACGCTCAACTCTGAAGCCGATTGGATTCGCCTCGGGCTCGCCGGCAACCTGCGCGACTTCAAGTTCGTCGATAGCGCCGGAGCCACCGTCACTGGCAGCCAAGTTAATTACGGCGGCCAGCCAGCCGGCTACGCAGCCAGCCCCATTGAAGCCGTGAATTACTGTTCGGTTCATGACAACCAGCCGCTCTTCGATGCAATTCAATTGAAGTCGGCAATCCCCGGCACCACTCCCACGAACGGTGACTCCATTGCCACGCGAACGCGGCGCCAGGTGTTGGCCATGAGCATCATCGCCCTGGGCCAGGGCGTGCCCTTCTTCTTCGGCGGCGATGACCTGCTCCGCTCCAAGGACATGGACGACAACAGCTACAACTCCGGCGACTGGTTCAACAAGGTGAACTGGACCCTCGCCGAAGAGGAGCACAATCCGAGTCTCCTCTCGCAGGAGTCGAGCAACTGGGGGATCGGACTTCCATTAGGGAATGTGAATAGCGCTCAGTGGCCCATCATGCAGCCCCTGCTGGCCAATCCCGCCCTCACGCCGACGCCCGCAAACATCTCTGCCGCCGCTGAAGCGTTCAAGATGTTCCTCCGCATCCGCAGCAGCTCTTCACTGTTCCACATGGCCACCCTTGCCGAGGTCCAAAACAATCTGCATTTCCTGAATACCGGCGTCTCGCAGATTCCCGGCCTCATCGTGATGAAACTTGACGACAACGGACACGATGCCCGTGGCTACAGGCACATCGTCGTGGTCTTCAACGCAACGCTCAATCCGATCAGCTTCAAGAACGATCAACTGCGTGGACTTGGGCTCTACCTCCATCCAGAGCAGGCACGCTCGACCGACGCAGCGACCGCCTCTTCCTCTGTAAATGACCAGACCGGAACGATCCTGATAAAGGGGTTAACGACAGCAGTATTCGTCTCCGGACCTGAGCCGCGCACATGGCCATTCGGCGATGGCAATCATCAGTAAGGGCATCGATCCAGAGCCTGGGAGCAAGGATTCATTCCGCAATCGGGATGATTGGGCAACTTACCCAGCCGCCTGGTCCAGTAAGCACACCTTATAGGCACGGGATGCATTCATGTCGAATTCGGTTCGCTCTCGCATCGAATGCTCGCGAAGAAACCGTCCATACATGGATCTTGTGAGACCTGAGCTGTCCTCAAAGTTGGCGCTGTTCCGTCCATCACGATAGCTCCGTCCCCGGTGCGAAATCGAAGATATCCGTGCAGGTTAGCAAGTCCCTGAAATATGGGCCTGAATCCATGACCTTGAAGCGGATTGTGATGACGCGAGGCGCCGTCAGTCAGGGCGAGTTCGAGCGCCCGTCCGCGATCATCAAGCCCAGATTAAGGCTGCGTGCTTTTCAGGCTCCTTAAAAGTCCAATCCCACGGTCTGCTGCAACGAATTCAAAAACGTTGGTAGTCGCTCGGAATGCGAGAACCCGGGTAGACGGTGTATAGAGTGTTCCTGGATGTTTCCCGCCAACTCTTGGATAGCCGCGGCCATCTGCGCTGGTGTCGGCCCTGGGAGCCCGGAAACGTCGCGTGCTCCGCGCCTAGCCTTCATCTAAGTTATGTTTCGCGCCTGGAGCGGGACGGCAACGTTTCCCGCCGAATTTATGCGAGTCTTGGACATCCGGTATGCTAGATTGCGTTGTCCGGCTACGCGCCGCCCATGGGGGAAACGGATGAAGAATGCTCTGCTGGTCGCTCTGATGTTCGGTATCTCCTCCGCGGCCTTCGCTGCATCTGTCATCACAACCCGTCCCGACGATTTAAAGGCAGTTTATCTCGAAGCGCCCGCCGCAAAAGCCGATAGTTCTGCTGCGCTTCAGGCGGCCATCGATAGGGCCGCCGGCACGGGGCGTGAAGGTATCGTCTTTGTCCCGGCAGGCCGCTACTCGCTTACGCGCACGATCTATGTTTGGCCCGGAGTGCGCCTCATCGGCTATGGCGCGACACGTCCGGTCTTCGTATTGCCGCCCTCGACGCCTGGCTTCCAGAAGGGCGTGGGCGTGATGGTCATGTTCACGGGGCTCGCACCCGGCGAGCCTACACGCCCGGCCGGTCGTATCGCCTTTCCTCCGCCTGGCTCCGTTCCGCCCAACGACGATGTCGCCGACGCGAATTCCAGCACGTTTTATTCGGCGATGACCAATATCGACTTCGAGATCGGCGACGGCAATCCCGCTGCCGTAGCTATCCGCTTCCATGTAGCCCAGCACGCCTTTCTCACGCATATGGACTTCCACATCGGCTCCGGCCTGGCCGCGCTCTACCAGGTGGGCAATGAAGCCGAGGACCTGCATTTCTACGGAGGCACATACGGCATCGTCAGCGAGAAGACCTCGCCCGCATGGCAGTTCACCCTGATCGATTCCACCTTCGATGGCCAACGTGAATCCGCAATCCGCGAACATGAAGCCGGCCTTACCCTCATCCGTGACAACTTCCGCGACGTGCCGACGGCGATCGATCTCGACCCTGGATATCCTGACCAGCTCTGGGTGAAAGATTCGCGCTTTGAGAACATCATGGGGCCCGTAGTCATCATCAGTCTGGAGCAAAGCCCCCTCACCCAAATCGGATTTGAGAATGCGACCCTCAGTAACGCACCCACTTTCGCCAAGCAGCGCGAAAGCGGCAAAACCGTTCCCGGAAAGGGCGCTTTCTATCAAGTCAAGAGTTTCAGTTACGGACTCATCGTTCCCGGCGAAGGCCAGATGGGCACAATCGGTATGCAGTATGAAGCTGTTCCCCTCGCTTCCATGCCTGCCATACTTCCGCCCGCTATCCGAGCGCTTCCGCCAAGCAGCGAATGGGTCAACGTGCACATGCTCGGCGTCAAAGGCGACGGCGCCAGCGACGACACCAACCAGATCCAGCAGGCCATCGACGCGCATCGCGTGCTCTACTTTCCCAGCGGCCATTACGTCGTGAGCGACACACTTACACTTCGACCCGACAGCGTGCTCATCGGCCTGCATCCCACGCTTACGCAGATCGATCTGCTGGATGAAACTGCCGACTACGAGGGCATCGGCGCACCCAGGCCTGTGATCCTCGCTCCGACCGGCGGCGCGAACATTCTCAGCGGTATCGGCGTGTTTACGGGAGGGATCAACCCCCGCGCAGTAGCGGTGCTTTGGAAAGCCGGCGAGCAGTCACTTATCGATGACGTGCGTTTCCTCGGCGGCCATGGCAGCGGCACCAATCCCTACAACAACAACCATAGCGCCGACGGCGATCTGCGCAAGCGCTGGGACAGCCAGTACCCCAGCCTCTGGATCGCTGACGGTGGTGGCGGCACCTTCGCCGATATCTGGACACCCAACACCTTTGCGCAAGCCGGCTTTTTGGTGTCGAACACAAAGACTCCCGGCCATGTCTACGAGTTGTCCAATGAACACCACGTCCGCAATGAGATCAAGTTCGATCACGTAGAGAATTGGGACATCAACGCGCCGCAGACGGAGGAAGAGGCTGGAGAAAGTCCTGAGTCGCTTTCGCTCGAAATCGACTCTTCACACAACCTCACCTTCGCCAACTACCACGCCTATCGCGTCACTCGTTCGCGCGCGCCATTTCCCACTGCTGTCCGCATCTATAACTCTTCTGACATTCATTTTCGCAACGTTCACGTGAATGCTGAGAGCGGTTATTCGGTCTGCGACAACAACGGCTGCGGCACCTTTCTGCGCCTGAGCAAGTTTCCCTACGAGAACGCGATTGAGGATGTTACGCATCATCTCGAAGTACGCGAGCGCGAGTTCGCTGTCCTGGACATTCCAGGAAATCCGCAACTGCCCTTGCCGCCTGACGCCTCTGCCGTTCTGGCTCCCGGCGCAGGAGTGCACAAGCTCGAAGACGGCTTCTTCTCCATCTCCGGCGCAGCCGTCGACGCGGCTGGCAAGCTCTACTTCGTCGATCATCACAACCAGCGCATCTACTCCTGGTCAAAGAACGAAGGCCTCGCGATCGAACGCGACAACGCGCTCGATCCCGTCAATCTCGCCTTCGATCATGCGGGTAACTTGCTCGTGCTCTCCTCGGCTGGCCCGGAGAGCACCGTATACACCTTTCGCCCTGGCAGCTCCGCTGAAGAGCTCACCGTGCTGAAACCTCAGCCCGCCCAGACGCTCACCAACGCGTCGTTCATTCTTCCCGTGAACTGGTGGAACAACGGCGAGTTCAAAGACCAGCTCAATCTGGATACGATGCGGTTCACAACGCTTGCCGAGATGTTTGCAGCGGACGCGACGACACCAAAAGCCCGCGCGTATGTCTCCGCGGATGGCAGTGTGGCTTTGCCCGCAGGACGCGTCTTTCAGCAAGGCCCCGCGACAGATACCTCAGGCTGGCGCTTCAGCGACAATCTCGATACCTATGGTTTCATCACCGCCGCGCCGGGACAGCGCGTCTACATCATCAGCGAGTCAGAAGACATCACCTATAACGCCAAAGTGAACCCGGACGGCACGCTCCGGGATCTAAAGGCCTTTGCACGGCGTGGAGGCGAAAGTGCAGCGGTCGACAGCGACGGCAATGTCTATGTAGCCAATGGCCAGATCTTCGTCTACTCGCCAACCGGCAAGCAGATCGCGCAGATCGATGTGCCCGAGCGTCCACTGCAACTTATTTTCGGCGGCGCAGATCGAAAGACGCTCTTCATCCTGGCGCATCACGCGCTGTTCGCCACGACGGTGCGCTGAGTCTCGCATAGCGACGGCTACGTCTCCAAACAGATGCTCAAGCTTTAGAGCCATATTCGCATGCAGGCCAAGAGAAACGCCCAGGAGGCGATCGTCAAGAAACCGGCTGTTTCTGAAGCCTCAGATGGAAAGGAGAAGGCCGCCGAGGGGGAAGCACAAAATCCACCACAGCAGCTGTAAAACGGGCAAAAGCCACTCGGCGCAGTCATGCGCCAGTGCCAATTGGGAATTCAATTTCTGCTAGGAACACGAAGGGCAATTACTCAGAAATACCGACAGTTACGCAGCGTTTTGAGGGAGTGTCCCCACAAAATCCCCCCAAACGGCTATTTCCGAGGTTCATCGGGGAGCTAATAGGAGCCGTAAGTCTAAGATTCTAATTGGCTCCTCAGGTAGGACTCGAACCTACAACCCTTCGGTTAACAGCCGAATGCTCTGCCATTGAGCTACTGAGGAGTGTGTCTAGCGCTTAAAGTTCCTCTATTAACGTACCAGAGAGGCTTCGCTCCGTCAAAGTTCTGGCCACTCGCTGCGAGGGTGATTTTGTTCGCTGGGCGTGTGTCGTTGGGTAATCGTTCGAATGTGATTCACGCGCTAATTCATCGCCCGAATCCGTGCACTCCGATTCAGGCTCTCAGATGCGGTAGGCTGGTTGGAGGAGGACCTGCCATGTCTCGCATCTCCCGGCTCGATCGCAGCGAAGTGACTCCGGAAATCGTCTCCCTTTATGACAAGGCGTTTGCCCTGCGTGGCAACGTCCCCAACATGTTTCGCGTAATGGCGCACCGGCCGGAGATCTTTGCCACCATGCAGGCGCACTTTGCGGCGGTTCTGAATACGGGCACAGTTTCCACCAGGCTCAAGGAGCTCATCATCGTCCGCACCAGCCAGGTGAACGTGACGCCCTACTGCCTGGCGAGCCACACCATTCTGGCGCGCAACCTGGGCTGGAACGACGACCAGTTGGCCCACCTGGCGGACTGGCCGCAGCGGGATGATTTTTCCGCGGCAGAGAAGGCGGCCCTGCGCCTGGCTGAGACTGTGACGCGCGATGCCCATGCGGTGAGCGACGAGCAGTTTGCCGAGCTGCGCAGCTACTACTCCGAGGGCGAGATCGTCGAGTTGCTCTGCGCCATTGGGCTGTTCAACTATTTCAATCGCTTCAACAATGCGCTGCAGATGGAGCCGACCAAGGCAGGCGAGTGCGGACACGCAACGCAACTCGAGACTGCCGCTGCTGCGCGGGCCTGAGTTCATCCATCACCTTATTGCCTGATTGCGACAAACGGATTACACATGTTCAGCGCGCAGCGGCATCAAACGCGTCCAAGGAGCTCTTTAGAGCATGAAATTAACTCTCCCCGCCGGCAACTTTCGCGCCTATCTCTTCGACTGCGACGGGACCGTCGTCGACTCCATGCCGCTGCATTACATTGCCTGGAAGACCACGCTTGCCGAGTACGGCTGCCCTTTTCCCGAGGACCTTTTCTACTCGTGGGGAGGCAAGCCCGTGGACGAGATCATTTCCACGCTGAACGCGATGTACTCGCTGCAGATGCCGGTGGAAGAAGTTGGTGTTCGCAAGGAGCGCATGTACTTTGAAATGCTGCCGAAGCTCAGTGCCATTGCGGAGGTGGTAGAGCACATTGACGACCAGCACGGGCGCATTCCTTTTGCTGTGGTTTCGGGAGGGCGCCGCAACTCGGTCATTCGCTCGCTGACGACGGTTGGCCTGCTCGATCGTTTCCAGACCATCGTGGGCGCGGAAGACTACGTCAACTCCAAACCCGCGCCGGATGCGTTTCTGCTGGCCGCTGAGCGGCTCGGTGTCGCTCCTGCTGACTGCCTTGTGTTTGAAGACACTGACCTCGGCATCCAGGCGGCAGCAGCGGCGGGCATGGCGTCGGTGCGAGTGCCCTCGCCGTTGGAGCGGGCCGAAGCGTTGGCGGCGGCGGGACGGCTCTAGGTCCCTGAACTGCCTTCCTGATTCAAAAATCCGGGAACAATCGCGGAATGGCTCGCGTAGACCTTGTGCAGACTGATGAGGTCTTCGCGTCTATGACCCTGGCCCAACCAGAAACCTATCCTGTCCGCTCAACAGCCTTGCCCCGCGTCGAATGGGCCGGTCTGCTTGCCATTGCGGCTGCAATCACCCTGCTGCACATTGCCACCAACGGCCGCTATGGCTTTCATCGCGACGAGCTGCAGTTCCTCTCCGATGCGAAGCATCTCGACTGGGGCTTCGTTGCGTATCCACCGTTCACGCCGGTGGTGGAGCGCATCAGCATGGCAGTCTTCGGGCTGTCGCTGGTGGGGTTGCGCTTGTTCTCAGTGTTGGCGCAGGCTGCGGCGATTGTGGCTACCGGCCTGATGGCACGCGAGCTTGGCGGCAAGCGCCTGGCGCAGGTCACTGCGGCGCTCGCTGTGGCGCTCTCGCCGCTGCCGATGTTTCAGGGCACAGAGTTTCAGTATTCTACATTCGACTACTTATGGTGGACGCTCATCGCCCTGTTCACCGTACGTCTGCTGCGCACCGGCAATCCGCGCTGGTGGATGGCAATTGGCACGACAGTGGGCCTCGGTCTGCTCACAAAATATTCCATCGTCTTCTTCATCGCAGGCATTCTGGCCGGTGTCGTGTTGTCTGAGGCGCGCCGCTTCCTGAAAAGCCCGTGGTTCTATGCGTCCATCGCGTTGGCGTTTCTGATCTGCCTGCCCAACTTTCTTTGGCAGGTGCATCATCAATTCATCTCATACGACTTTCTTCATTACATTCATCTCCGCGATGTGCGCCACGGCCGCGCAAATGGCTTCCTGATTGATCAGTTCCGCGTCAACGTGAACATTGTCGCCACGCCGGTCTGGATTGCCGGCCTGGTGGCATTGTTCCGCAGCCAACGCTATCGCATGCTGGGCTGGATGTTCCTGGTGACGGTGGCGCTGTTTTACTTTGCCAAGGGGCGCGGCTATTACACGGCAGGCGCTTACCCGATGCTGCTGGCCATGGGCGCAGCCACTGCTGAACGCTTGCTTGGTGCGCTCCCACGATGGGGGCGCCGCACTGTGGAGGGAATCTACTTTACGGCCTTGGCCGTCTGCGGCGCATACATCATCGCCATCGTTGTGCCCCTTGCTTCTTCAGGTCCGCTGCGGGATTTCGCACTGAAGAACAACGGCGACCTGCGCGAGGAGATTGGCTGGGACGAACTGGTGAAGACCGTGGCATCCATTCGCGATTCCCTGCCCGCCGAGCAGCGCGCCAGCCTGGGCATCACCGACGGCAACTACGGCGAGCATGGCGCAATCGAGATTCTGGGGCCTGCATATGGGCTGCCTGCGCCCATCGGCACCACCAACTCCGCGTGGCTGCGCGGTTATCCCACGCCGCCGCCGACAACGTTGATCGTTCTGGGCCTTGATGAGGATGCCGCCAACGCGCTGTTTACCAACTGCCGCCTGGCCGGGCACAACGGCAACGCTGAAGGCGTGCGCAACGAGGAGAGCAAGGACCACCCGGACATCTTTGTTTGTGGGCCTCCGCGCCAGAGCTGGCAGCAACTGTGGGCGGAGAATAAGTCTTTCGGTTGAGCCGCAACTCGCCTTGTCAACGGCTGGCGAAGGCAGCGTTTCCTGCTGCATAAAGCAGCACTGCCACGCGGTAAGACGTAAATCCGCCCTGCGCGTCCGGCGTGGAGCAACTACCCACCGCTGCTTGCCGGTAGTCGCGCGATGCCACGCGGCGAGAGAGAGCCGCCGGCAACTGCGTGAGATCGGAGTTCTGCCAGGTAATGAGGAAGTCCGGCGCATCCGCGGCCCGCATGCGGCCGAAAGCCGAGCAATAAGCCCGCGCCTGCGACGGGTCGCGAACAATGGTGAGCCCGCGCGCACGCAGCAGCCCGGCGAAGTTCGCTTCCACCTGAGCCTGCGTCATGATCTGCGCGGAACGCTCGTAGTCGGCAACAGCATAAAGCACGCCGTTATGCGCGACAACGGCAATCCCCACGCGATCAATGTCAGGATTGAGAAGGTTCTCGCGGTGATCGCGCGAATTCATCCAGCCCTGGTGAATGCCCGAGGCATAAGGCCCAACGGCCACGTTCTCTTCCAGAAGACTGAAGTGTGCGCCGGCCTGTGCTGCGCGCGTGGTTACATCCGGCTCGCCCCCGTAGCGGTGGGAGATGGGCCCTTCCCTGGCCATGCGCATGCAATGCTGTAACGCGCCGGCAGCCAAAGACTGATCCCACTGCAGCCTGCCCAGGCTGTAGCGGGAACGCGTCTGGTTGGCCAGGGCAAACAACTGCTCCGCTTCGGTCGGCATCACCTGCGCTGCCTGAACGGACTGCCGGCTTGTGTACGATCCGCTCTGGGCATTGCACAAGTTTGCACTGACAGCAGCGGTGGCCGCCGCCAGGCACAACAAAACCCGCGTCCGCGAAATGCTCATCATTCTCTTAGACACAGATGCGTACGGAGAGTTTCGGTCTGCCTAATGGTGCAACATTTTCTCTGGAATTTACTTGGAAGAGATCAGCGTGCGCGGTGTTCCCGTTATCGGCCGCAACAGGAGCACGGCCACGCGGTACACCGTGAAGGTGGTATCGAGATTCTGCGAAGGACAACTGCCCACCGCAGCGTCGTGATAGCGTCCACTCGAAATCCGGTCAAGCAGCGCGCCGGGCAACCGTTCCAGCGCCGCATCCTGCCAGCGCATGATGAACTCCGGCCGCCGATCGTCGAGCGAGACCGGCAGTCCATGATCCTGCGCGCAGGCCAACCGCGCGCCCGCCGAGTTGCCATGCGCTGCCACGCCCGTGGACTGCATTAGGTTGGCGACCTTCGCCTCCACCTGTTCCGGTGTGAGCACCGCGACAGCGTGGCCAAAATTTGCCACTGCGTAGAGCATGTCTCCGCGCGCAAGCACCGCAATGCCGACGCGATTCACAGCAGGGTTGAGAAGGTTTTCGCGATGCCCCTGCGAGTGCATCCACGCCTGATGAATGGAAGCGGTCTCATAGCCAGCAGCCACATTTTCTTCAATGAAGCTGAAGTGCGCGCCCGCCTGTCCGGCGCGTTCGCTCAACTCTGCCTCGCCGCTGTACTGGTGTGAGAGCTGGCCCTCGGCAGCCACGCGGATGCAGTGGTTCATGGCCGCAGCGGCCAGCGCATTGTCCCACTCCAGTAGAGCCACGCCTTGCGCCGCGCGTGCCTGATTGCCCAGCGCGAACAACAGCTCGGCCTTCGATCGCAGAGCCTGGTTGTTGCTGTTGGGAACGTCGGTGGGAGAAACTGCCGGAGCCGCTCCGGCTCGGGCAGCAAGGCCGGAGTGGAAAACGGCGATCAGTGCGCAGAACAGAAGGAGGTGTTTGATTGAAATTCTCATTGAAAATGCACCTCACTCCCATGCGCTTGAAGTTGTATTCTTTCACTGTGCTCAAACAAGTAACTGCCACTTTCGGGGTACGCGGCATGGCCATCCGTGTTAGCCGCCAACCCTTGGCCGCGCTCGGCATACTCTTGCTTGCCGTCTTTGTCTTCGGCGGGATTTCGGCGCCTTGGCTTGCGCCGCAATCGCCATCAAGCATCCACTTGACTCATCGGCTTGAGGGGCCATCGCACGCACATGCCTTTGGTACTGACGAGTTGGGGCGCGACACGCTTTCGCGGCTCATGTTTGGCGCGCGTCTGTCGTTAGCGGTGTCTGTCAGCGTGGTGGCTGTGTCGCTCGCGCTTGGGCTTTGCATTGGCGGGCTGGCCGGCTATCTGGGCGGATGGGTCGATACCGCGCTTACGACCTTCGCGATGAACACGTTTCTCGCGCTACCTGGAATTCTGCTGGCCATCGCGTTTGCGGCGTTTCTCGGTCCGGGCTTCTTGAATCTTGTGCTGGCGCTTGCCATTGGCGGATGGGCCGGCTATGCGCGCCTGGTGCGTGCCCAGGTGATGGCCGTGCGCGACCGCGAGTACGTGGATGCGGCGCGCGCACTGGGCGCCGGCGGCATGCGCATCTTCTTCCGCCACATCTTGCCCAACATTGTGCAGCCCATCCTTGTGCAGGCGGCCATCGGCATGGCCGGCGTGATTCTCGCAGAAGCCACACTCAGCTTTCTAGGCCTCGGTATTCCGGCGCCCACGCCAAGCTGGGGCTCCATGCTCAACGACGCACGTTCGCACCTGTTCGACTCGCCGCACCTGGTGCTCTTCCCTGCCGCTGCGGTGGCGGGCGCCGTGCTCGGCTTCAACTTTCTAGGCGACGCACTAAGGGACCGACTGGACCCGCGCACAAGGCTGGAATTAGGGCTTTAAGAATCTCCATCGCTGCAAACCTCAGGCTGGGAAATCTCAACCATCACCGCACCAAGAATCCAAATATGAAAATTGGAGTCATCAGCGATACCCACGGCCTGCTTCGTCCCGAAGTTGCGCCCTCGCTCGCCGGAGTCGATCACATCCTTCACCTTGGCGACGTCGGCAAGATCTCGATTCTCCGCGAGCTTGAAAAGGTCGCCCCCGTCACAGCCATCCGCGGCAATATCGACCGCGACGGCCCGACGAGCGACCTGCCAGAAACCGAGGTCGTCCTGCTCGAGGGCCACTACCTTTACCTGCTGCACGACCTGAACACGCTGCATCTCGACCCGGCCGCCGCAAAGTTCGCGGCCGTGCTGTTCGGCCACACTCACGCGCCCACCTTGTACAAGAAAAAAGGCGTGCTCTACTTCAATCCCGGCAGTTGCGGCCCGCGCCGCTTCAACCTGCCCATCAGCATTGGCCGGCTGAACATTGGCGCGGATGGAGAGATAAACACCGAGATCATTCCGCTGAATGCCTGATCCCATCAAACGCAAACGCCATGGTTGCTCTGATCCTTTCGGTAGCACGTATTTTAAAAAGGTGTTACGATGAGGCAGGTTTAGATGTTCGGGCAATGGCTGCTCCCCGGCTGGGTGCGGGCCCGTTGCGACCCGGTTCATGGACACGATGCTGAAAATAGTGCTACTGGCGATCTTGAGCTTGCCGGCGCCGTTTGCAATGCAGGGGCAAGGGCCGTCTCCACGCATTGCCGGAACAGTCCTCGATCCAAACGGACGGGCGGTAGCCGGAGCAGAAGTCCAGGTCACTTCCCTCTCGAACTTCCACGCTTCGTGCATAAGCACCGTCAATGGCGAATTCACCCTTTCGCTTCCTGCTTGGGGCGCTTACACGCTGCGTGTGCAGGGCGCGGGTTTTGCGCCGATGACGCGCAGCCTTGACGTCGATTCAGACACGCCTGCGCAGGCGCTGCGCTTTCTGCACGTAACCGCGCAAAGCGAAGAGGTAGTGGTCTCGGCCAGCATCGGCGACATTGCAATTGCATCGCCCGATCCCTCGGAAAGAGTGCTGGTGCGCGAAGAGCTTCTGGATGCGAATCCTGGCCGGCCCGGCGCGCCCGTGTCGATTCCAGGCATGCCAATTGAGACTGCGGCCGGCGGCATCAAGGCGCCACAGTACTTTGTGCCCGGCGTGGCAGGCGACCATGGTGAGCCCATTGCACAATACATTGCCGTGGGTGGCTATCTTGTGCCCAACAACCTCTCTGCCAATGCGCACGGCAATGGCTATGCCGACCCCAACATCTACATCTCCGCGGCGCTGGGCAGCGTGGCCACCGACGGCGGCGCATACAACGTGCTCGAAGGCGACCATGCGCTGAACATGGCTGCGACCTATAGCATGCGTCCGCAGTTGCAAAGGTTTCTCACGTTGACAGGCGACTATCGCGACATCGATCTCACCGCCGGCCTTGCGCCTTCAAACGCCGCCAGGAAACAGTGGCTCGCGCTTGAAGCCAACTACGGCAATGGTCTGCTCAAAGACATGGAGCACCGCAAGCAGTTCAAGGGGAATGCGGAGCGGGTCTTCAATGCCGGCAAGCAAGAGATCACGCTCTTCACCATTGGATACTGGGGAGAGTCGCATGAGGGCAACCTGGTCCCGATCGGATTTGGCGCGCAGTTGAATGACACGCTGGACGCGCGGCAGAAGGACCAGACGCACACAGGAATCGTTGCGGCCAACGACCAATGGAAGGCAGGCACACGCGATGAGGCCGCCTTCTCCGGCTTCTTTCGCACTTACAATCTGGCGCTGTTTTCAAACTTCGGCGAGGGGCTGATTCGGCAGAGCGAATTCCGCACGGTGGAAGGTGCGGAAGCGCGCGAGACGCACCGCTTCAAGCCCTGGCTGGAAGCGATGGCCGGGCTTCTCTACAACGAAGACGATATTCACAACGATGACTTGGATCACTATCTCTCTCCAGCGCCGCCGGCGTACGGCGCGTTTGTTCCGGTGCTGGGAAATAACGTAACGATCCGCGAAGTGGCACCGTATGTGGCGTTCCACGGCGACCTGGGCACGCATGTGCAGTTTTACGCCGGCCTGCGCCATGAGCAGGTGGAGATGAGGAACGGCGACAAGTTCCGGCCGGCATACTCGTTCGATGAGTGGAAAGGTTTTGAGGAGCCGAAGGTAACATTGACCTGGACGCCGGGCGATGGATCGGTGCGGTGGCTGCCTTCGGCATCGCTCAGCATCGGGCAGGCGTTCTTCACGGAAGACCCACGCATTAACGTCGCGCCCTCTGCAACCGGTACCGGAGCGCAGACGCTGGCGAATCCCTTCGAGCGCTCGCATGCGGAGCAACTGGTGCTGGAGAAATCTTTCTCGGGAACCGATGTGCGTGTGACTGCGGGCCGCACCACGATGACCGCGACGCTGGCCAAGATCGATCCCGACAATGGATCGGCGGACGACCTTGGCCCCAGCACGCTGAAGTTTCTTACGGCCAGTGCTCGGCACCCGTTCAGCGTTGGCACGCTGCAGGCGGTCTTCTCGAAAGCGGACGCGCGTCTCAGGACCTTCAACGGCATTCCCGGCATGTTGACGCCGGAAGCGCCGCGCACCATCTTCGACGCCCTCACAACGCTCGACAAACTGCCCGCGGGCCTGCATGCGCGCAGCGAATATGAGTATGTGGGCCACAAGCTTTTGGACGCGGGCAATCCGCAGCATCCGGCGCAGTACGAGGCCATCCCGGTTGGTGCGGTGCGCATGGCTGTGGTGCGGCCGTTTCTTGACGGCCGCCTGGAACTGGGTGCAGACGGCCTGCTGGCGCGCGGCTACACCGGTCAGACCACGGAGACGCTGGCGCCAAGCTGGACGTTTGGGCAGACGCCTTATTGCGCGCCGGGGTCCGGACCAAGCGGTGACTTCAACGACTTCGACTGCGGAACCAGCGAGATGGCGGTCGGGATCCGCATGGTGTCCTGGGTCGGCGGATCCATCTCATGGCGCTTCAACGGGACAAAATAGTGCCCCATCGTTCCGGTCAATGCGCTCAGTGGGAGTACCCAGCGTTTTTCAGCTTTGCGCCAGAATTGGTGAGCACCAGCTTGCCCAGCTCCACGCCGCGCAGTGCAAGCATCCCCTCGGCCACGGCCTGCAGATCTTTGCCGCGCCCTTTCATGATGATGACTTCAAGGCAGTAGTTGTGATCGAGATGGATATGCGTTGCCGCAAGAATCATGGCGCCGGCGTGGTGTTGAATCTCAGTAAGCTTTTGCGCGAGATTCGGCACATGATGGTCATAGACGATGGTCAGCGTGCCAACCACGGGCTTGTTGGACGCGACAGTTTCTGAAAGCAGCTTCTCGCGGATCAGATCGCGGAAGGCTTCGGAGCGGGTCTGGTAGCCGCGCTTGGCAATCAGCCGATCAAACTCCTTCAATAGATCGCCTTCAAGGGAAACGCCGATTCTGCTCAACTCCGCCATGATGATTCTCCATCCCGATTGTAATCGGGCATGGTTTAATTCCATTCGCGGGTGCACCTCATGCACGTTGCTGCTTTCGGGATGGACGGCGATCGCGGCAATGCTCGGGCAAGGGACTTCGCGCGAAATCAGGCCTGTGGTTCGGGTCCCTGACATCTATCCCGCAACAGCAGTCTGCCTTACACCGGGACCAGAATCTGGACCTCCCACGGGTCCAGAGAAACCGGGACCGACGCAATCGGCATGGAGACCGACCCCCCGCTTGCAGAGAAGATGTTCCCCTGCGCGATCGACGTTGCTTGGGCGCCAGTTTTCGCCTTGTTGCTGTAGACGATGTTCATGGTCTTGCCGGCGCGGTTGATATCGATGTCGACCAGGACGCTGCCGGTGAATTGGTTGGAGCCGCTGGTGTTGGCCACCACCACAATCTCGCAGCTCGAGAGCACGCGCGAGAAAGCGATAATTCCCTGCGCGCCCGTGGATGGTCCAAAGTCCGTGCCGTTGCCGGAAACTTCGCGAAAGTAAAGCCGCCCATAGCGCAGCGCATTTTCGCCCATGCGCGCGGCAACAATCTTCTGCAACTCCACATAGAGCGGCTCGGTCGTATCGAACGCGTTCGGCTTGCCCCAGAGCGCCTCGCGCACTGACTCCAACGCGTCAAGCCCGTCGATCGTTCCCTGAAGCCCCTGTTCGGTCCCGTAGTACACACACGGAATTCCCTGCAGGCAGAACAGCACCGCAAGCGCCATGGTGACCTGCTCCACCGGCGTACCCTGCGAGTTGAAACGCGCGTTCTGATCGTGATTATCGATGAAGCTGACAAAGTACTTCCCGGCTTCGCCGTGCGACGAAATCTGGCCCTGTTCGGCAGCCTTGCGGTTGTTGAACACCGCTGCGATAGTCTCAACGCCGGGAGGATTCTGCCCCAGTGCTTTGATGACAGACGGTAGTTGGAAGAAGAGCGGATAGTCAAGCGCCGAATCGATGCCGAATCCCTGATCGTCTTCAGCATTCCGGCCCACAAATTCATCGATGGTCGCGTCTGTATCGTAGATCTCGCCAAAGGTGAAGAAGTTTCTCTTCCCCGCGCTCTGGGCAAACTCGCGCATAGCGTTGCCGAAGCTGGCGATCATGTCCGCGCGAATGTATTTCACCGTGTCGATGCGATAGCCATCGATGTCGTACTTCGCCATGAGGTACTGGTATGCGCGGACAAGAATGCTCAGCACCGGCGCCACGCCGTATTGATCGCGCAACTGCTCCTGCCCCGGAACGCTGGCATCGTACTCCACCACCAGTTGGCGCATGGTGCCGAAGTCGCCTGGGACATAATTGAGCGGGGGCGCGGGCGTGTCAGAGTCTTTTGCGCCGCGCCTTCTGAAAAAAGCCGGCCGCTGCAGATCCAGCGGCCACACCGCATCATCCGCGCCCGCTCCGGCAGGGTCCACGGCGTCCTGCCAATCGCCCCGCGGCACTCCATAGCCGTTCATCCACTGAATGGGCGGCTCGTTCCCCGGCGGCCCGTAGAGCAGGTCGTTATCCGTGAAGGACTGCTGCACCTGATTCTGCCAGAGATAGTCGAAGACGCGGCCGGTATGGTTGAGCACAATGTCCACAACCACATAAATGCCGCGTGCGTGCGCCTCATCCACCAGCGCCTTCAGTTCCACCTCTGCCGTGGCCTCCGTCCCATCGGACGCAAAACGGCCTTCGAGACTGAAGAAGTCCTGGGCGTTATAGCCGGGGTAGCAATAAGCGAAGCCGTCAATCTCAGGCCGCGTGTTTTTGACCACCGGCGACAGCCAGATGGCATTCACGCCCAGGGTCTGCAGGTAGGGCAATTGCTGGCGCACGCCTTCAAAGGTCCCGCCTTGGCGAAAGCCATACTTCTCGTTCCATGGAAAGGCGGGCGCGGCAGCAGGATTGTTGAATCGATCCACCATGAGGAAGTAGATCCAGCAATCGCGCCAGTCGGTCGGAGATGGAAACGGATAAGGGATTTCGATGGGGTTGCCGTCTACCTGCACGGTCGTGGTTGTGGGCCTTGCCGCGGCTGCCACAAACTGGTCAAGTGCATTCTGAACGTCGGGGGAAAAGGCTTGTGTCGGCATAGCTCTCCTTCAGCTTCAAACGTTTCAGGGAAGAATGCGCGAGTGAATCAGGCCACGAGCATAGCACGGATTCTTCGGCCAAGTGTTACAAATCCGATGGATGAGCTTCTCTAAACGGCGCCCGGCCGTGACCGCAGCATGAGCGTCAGCTCCCCCGGTCCATTGGCAACGGATGACCCCATTGTGTTTGAATACAGTTCATAAAGCCGAGATTCGAGAAGCAAGCAGCACCCACAAATTCACGCCGTACCTGTTGATCAATCTCAGGGAAATTGACTCTTCAAAAGTAAACGCCCGCTGCATAGAATAGAGGCAGCCGAGCAGCGCCCGGATGGCGAAACTGGCAGACGCAGCGGACTTAAAATCCGCAGGGAGCAATCCCATGGGGGTTCAAGTCCCCCTCCGGGCACCAAAAGAATCAATCATTTGCAATTTATTTACCTTCACGTCCGCTCTTAGCTGTGCCCACACTGTGCCCAAAACCGATTTCTTCCCTTCGCCACGAATAGAAAAGGGCAACTTGTGGCGCGGTTCGTTTTCGCGTGGGCTGATTCCGGATATCGCAACAACCTGAGAATGCCCATTGCTGGGCCACGCGGCGTCTATCGGCACTGTTCATCAAGGCCGGTCCTCGAAACGTGCCTTGGCGTCAATCGAGAGCCCATCTCGCTTGAAGTAGATAGAATCACGCCGCTGCGCCGGTGGTGGAGGGTCGGATATTCATCGGATTCGCGATTGCGTGAGCCAAAGAAGAAGGCGATGTCAGACCGGCCGGATCGAGACTGGACTGCGGACCTCGATGCGGTTCGATACGCGACGATTGCACTCGGTGGACGGCAATGGGCGCCGTGTCATGGGGGAGGGCTTTGAGCGCCGCCTGAGTTTCTCCCAACGCATCCAGAATGTTTCAGTGCTTCGGACTGCGTCTTGCGAGTTGTTCAAGCATTGCCTGCGCCAGCCCAATGGCACCCCCAGGCGCAACTGTTCTAAGCTGGTTTCTGTGGTTGGGAAGGCCGGGCTGATGCGTCGATTGATTTTGACTCTGGTTTTAGCTTGTCTTACGCCTGTCTTACACGCCCAATCGGGCGGACAGATTGACCCGGACGTGCGCGACTGGCACGCCGGGTGGATCACGCATCCCACCGCGCCGCTGCGCGAGCCGCTGGTGCTGCACTTCCGGCACGCGCTGAACTTGGCAGCAGCGCCGGCCAGCTACGTGGTCCGCGTCAGCGCCGACAATCGCTTCATTCTCTACGTCAACGGCCAGCGGGTCGGCGACGGGCCGGCGCGGGGCGACCTGACCCACTGGCGCTATGAAAAGTTTGACCTGGCACCGCTGCTCAAGCCGGGCGAGAACCTTATTACTGCGACAGTGTGGAACTGGGGCGTCTTCGCGCCAGTGGCGCAGTTCACGGACCGGACGGCGTTTCTGCTGGAGAGTGAAGTTGAGGGCCCGGGCAGCATCAGTACGGGTGTGGGCAACGGAGACGGTTGGCTGGTCGAGGTCGAGCCGGGCCACACGCCGCTGGGCCGCGACACGGTCACTATCAAGGACTACATGGCAGCGGGGCCGGGCGAACAGATTGACGCGGCGAAGTACGACTGGGGCTGGCAATTGCCGGGGGCTGCCGGTGCGGGTTGGATTCCGGCTGCGTCGCCGATGCGGGATGCGATCTATTCCGGCGTGAGCCATGCGCATTCGGGCGAGGAGACGGGCGACAATCCCTGGGGGCTGGTGCCGGATGAGCTGCCGCAGATGGAGTACGCACATACGGACGCCGGGACTGCCGCCGTGATGGACGGCAACTGGAAGGACGGCGCTGAATCGCTCATGCAATTTCCCTTGCTGCCGGCCGGCATTCCTCCGCATAGTCACGGCTTTATTACCCTCGACCGGAAAACCCTGACCACCGCCTATCCGCGCCTCATCGTCTCCGGCGGCAAGGGCGCGCACATCAGCATCACCTACTCCGAAGCCCTTTACGACAAGGACCTGCACAAAGGCGATCGCAATTCTCGCGAATACGCCGGCGCAAATGGCGTGCAGTATCCTCGCAAGGCCCTCGGGCTCACCGACAGCTTCCTCCCCGACGGCGGCCAGCATCGCACCTTCGAGCCGCTCTGGTGGCGCACCTGGCGCTATCTCGACCTCGACATCACCACGGGAGACGAGCCTCTGACGCTTGAATCGCTCACAGCGCAGTTCACGGCCTATCCCTTCGAAGAA
>Ga0182030_10003289_pt1 | contig 34489 bp, 35 predicted proteins | sample 812S3MmetaG_FD_121299 | JGI IMG/M metagenome (GOLD analysis project Ga0182030, IMG submission 121299) | Permafrost microbial communities from Stordalen Mire, Sweden - 812S3M metaG (Illumina Assembly) | ecosystem: Environmental > Terrestrial > Soil > Wetlands > Permafrost | place: Sweden...
ATGCGTCACGCTACGCGAACGGCAAGAGCCCTGACCCGCTTCCGCCACGAAAGACGCGACTGCGAAGGGTCAAGTGATCGACCTCGCACGGGTTCTCTTCGCCGGAGGAGAGCCGCACCCAAACGGGTTACCGCCGACGTACGGCGCGCCCGAGTCGCTCTGTCCGCTGAGCCGAACCATGGACGAGGTCGCTCGCGGCGCTCCGGATTAGCGGACGAACCGCAGCTTCATCGCCTCCCGCGCTCTGCCCAGCGTCTCGGCGGCGGCGGTGTTCGCGCGCGCCGAGTGCGTCCGGATGATGTCGTAGAGAATGTCCTCGCCGCCCGGCGCGTCGAACCGCGCGCGCCGCTCCCGCATCGGCGCCAGCAGCGCGTCGATGGCGGCCGCGACCTCGACCTTCACGTGCCCGTCGCCGATGGCGTCGCCCCGCCGGTAGCGGTCCTCCAGCACCGCGATCCGCGCCGGATCGGGGATGAAGCTGCGGACGTACTGGAAGAGCGCGTTGTCCGTGTCGCCCGGGGCGTTCATGTCGACGCGGCCGGTGTAGAGCTGCGCCACCTTCTTCTTGATCTGCGCCGTCGTGTCCGTGAGGTAGATCGCGTTGCCTAGGCTCTTCGACATCTTCTGGGTGCCGTCGACGCCGACGAGGCGGCCCACCCGTCCCACGAGCCCCTCGGGGATCGGGAGCAGCCCGCCCGCCGCGACGTGCTCGGCGTCGGGCGTCGCCGGATTCACCCCGCAGTAGGTGTGATTGAAGCGCCGGGCCACCTCGCGGCACATCTCGATGTGCGCGAGCTGGTCCTCGCCGACGGGGACGAGCGCCGGACGGAAGGTGAGGATGTCGGCGCACTGCCCGACGGCGTAGAGGGGAAACCCGAAGCTATACTTGTCGCCCAGCCCCTTCACGTCGAGCTCGTCCTTCAGCGTGGGGTTCCGCATGACGCGGTTGAAGGGCAGCAGCATCGACAGGTGCCACGTGAGCTCCGTGATCGCCGGCACCTCGCTCTGCACGACGACCGTGGCGCGCTCGGGATCGATGCCCGCGGCGAGCCAGTCCTTGAGGATCTCGAGCGTGTCGCGCGCGATCTCGGAGGGCTGATCGGCGCGCGTCGTGAAGGCGTGCAGGTTGGCGATGAGGAAGTAGCACTCGTACGCATCCTGGAGCCGCACGCGGTTCTCGAGCGATCCGACCCAGTGGCCGATGTGGAGCCTCCCCGACGGGGTGTCGCCGGTGAGGATGCGCGGGCGCGGCGCGGCGGACGTGCTCGTCGATGGCATGCGCGTACGCTAGTGCACTGCCGTCGAGATGCGATCAAGCATTCGGCGCCACGACGCTCTCCGGCTCGCGGCGTGGCTCTACTCGGCGACGAGGAGCGCGCTGTCGCGGGCGCTCGGGCCCTGGACGTTCTGCTGCGTCCAGTGGGCCCCGTCCCATGTCCAAGTGTCGTCCAAGCAGGTGGCCTGGGTTCCGGAGAAGCCGAACACACAGCCGCCGAAGAGGACGACCGTCCCATTGACCGCCGCCATGCTGGCGTAGGAGCGGGGGCTCGGTCCCTTCACGTTTTGAAGGGTCCAGTTCGTCCCGTCCCAGGTCCACGTCTCGCTCACCATGCCGAAGGAGTCGGCTTCTCCGTTGAACAGCACGACCTTGCCGCCCAGCGTCGCCACGACGGGGGCCGCACTCGGGCTGGTGTTGTCCGGTCCTCCCGCAGCGAGCGGGATCTTCGCCCAGTTACCGCCCGAATTGCCCCAGATGGCCCCGTTGCCAAAGAGCATCATCTTGTCCTGGAACGTGGTGGCCGCGTAGCCGATCAGGTTCACGGGGCCGGCCCCTTGCGGCTCCTGGGTCCATGCCGTTCCGTTCCACAGCCACGTGAAGTCGTCCTCGCTGTCATCGCCGACGAGAACGACGAGATTCTGCCCAACCGTCGACGCGTAGTAGTACGTGTCGAGGCCGGTCGCGGCGGCCGCGGGCCCCGTGACCATTTGCTGGGTCCACGTCGAGCCGTTCCAGGTCCAGGTATCCGTTTCGGCGCCATCGCCGTCGTCCGTCCCGCCGAAGAGCGTGACCTGGCCGTGGACGGATCCCCCGATGGCATTGGCGCGTGCCGAGGGCCCGGTGACCGTCTCCTGCGTCCAGCTCGTGCCATCCCACGTCCATGTGTCGCCGAGTAGCGAGGTGGGGCTCGATCCTCCGAACAGCACCAGCCGCTGCGAGCCTCCGCCGGAATCCTGGACTCCCGCTTCCGAGGTGCCCGGGCCGGCGTCGGTCCCGGTCCCTGCCCCGCCCTCCGGCACGACGCCCGAATCCGGGCCCGCCTCGGATGCCGCGCCCCCCTCCGGTCCAGTGTTCGGCCCCCCGCTGAGGTCCTGGCTCTGCTCACACCCAACCAGGGCAGCGGCCCCGAGGACCAGGAGGACAGGCGCGACGGAAGATTGAAGTCGAATCGAGAAGGTCATGGGTCGAATCTCCGAAAGTCGTTGCCCCACGTTCTTGCGAGCACCCCATGCGATTCGTCGGAGAATCGACCGGCCGGGTCACCGAGCCGTCAGAACCAGTACCCAAGCCCCAGCTGAAGGGTTCCGGCGATGGCCGGCGTCGTCCAGGAGGACGTGCTGGTGACACGAAGCTTGGTCGGGGTGAGCGGAGCCAGCAAGTCCCCACCGACGTTCAGGTGAAAGTCGCGGCGGAGCGGCAGGTCCAATCGTGGGGCGAGTGCGATGTCCGAATAGATCGTCGCGCCGGATGTCTCCGCGGTCGTGCCGCTACCCTCCAGGGCGCCCGCATCGACCCGAGCGCAAAGAAAGACCCAGGAAACGACGCCACATACCCCCACGCCGGCGCGAAGCAGCGATCCCTTCACACCGGCCGTCCCGCCGGCTGGCGTGTCGGAGCTCGTCGACAGGTCCGCGCCCGCCTGGGCCACGAGTGCCCAATGTTTCCTCGCCAGGTAGGCTTCGACGACCGGACCCGCAGAGACTGCCGGTACGAGCCCCGCTCCCACCCGCCCTGCCAGCGAAAGCCCCACGTTCCAGGGCGCTGGGGCAGGTTGTGACCGGCCTGCGTCAGGCGTCGCAGCGGTCGTCTCCGCTTCCGGCTCCGCCTCGGGCGCCGCGGGGGGATTGGGCGCAGGCGGAGCGCCTTCGGACATGGGCGCTCGTGGATGGGCAAAGCTCAGGGGATCGACGGCCAGGCTCACCGCCAAGACGACCGATTGAACGAGCTCGTCGCAACCACCGGGGCCTGAATCGAGCTGCCGTGAGGCTCTCGCTGCAGGCGACGCCGCGCTGGAGTCGGCCATCGTGATGCGTGCGTGCAGGCCCTTCGGTCCTCCGGCGAGGACGATGCTCACGTGCTGCGCAGCCTCGGCGCGAAACGGATCGTAGCCGAGCTTTCGCGCCACTTGCTCTCGCAGCGCCGATTCGTCCGGACACTCTTCCGCCCCCTTCTGGCGCTCATAGGAGAGCGTGGCTTGGGCCAGAGGAGGGTCTGCACCGGCAGCGCGGGTCATCAGCACGAGCGCCAAACCAACGAGGCAACCTGCCGCGGCATGTGTGAACGACGGAGGACCCCGCCTCATGGATCCTTACTTACTAGGCGACGCAGCCTTCACCGCAGGAAGAAAAATGCTTCCGGGGAACTGCCGCTCGAAGGCCTTGGCTCGCTCCGACGCCGCTGCGGTGCTGCCTGACCCTGCAAGGGCCTGAACGTACAGAAGCTCCCGCTCCTCCGCCAATCGCCCGCGTGGGAAACGCGTCGCGTGCTCGCCCAAGGTCGATAGCGCGGCCGAGTAAGCCTGACGCGCCACGGCGGCTCGGGCGGTGTCGAGCAGACGCTGCTCCTCGCCCAACGACGTTGCCGGGGGAGCCGCGCTGGCGGACGGCAGGGGCGGCGCTGCGGCGTGGCTGCCGAGGGCCGCGGCGGCTCGTGGCAAGGAGTCGAAGCTGACCGCTGGAACGTCCGCGGGCTGGGTCTCGTCGGGTCTTGGCGAAGACAGTCCCGAGCTTTCGCTCGGCGCCGTCGCGACTGCGACGGAGCCTGGCGACGAAGCGGGACCGACGGCCCCCGCACGGTGAGCCGTCCACCATCCCCCGGTGAGCCCCCCTGCGGCGAACAGGAGCGACGCCACCCCGATCTTGGTGGCGAGTCCCCAGGACACCAGGCGCTTGGCCTGCCCCTCCAGACCGGTTTGAAGCGCCGCGTGTGCCGCATCGGCCGCCGCGCCCGTCAGCGAGGCCGCCGCCCCCACCGTCGCCATGGCCATGGCGGCATGCTCGAGTCGCTTCGCCATGGCCGCTCTTCGCGGTCCTCCGGCTTCGAGGAACGGATCGCTCCGTTCGCGCTGGAGGAGCCCGAGGATCTCGGGATCCATGGAGGAGTCTCCCGGTAGCTCACTGGGCATGGGGTCGCTCCGGCGATCGAGAAAGCGAGGACGACGGCTCGCGCGAGAGGCGTTTGACGGCCTGAGTAAACTCCAGTCGGGCGGTGCGCAGTCGAGAAAACACGGTGTTCTGGGGGATGCCCAGCTCGGTCGCGATGTCGGCGGCCGTGCGCTCGTCGAGCTCGAACATGGTGAAGACCACCCGCTTGTCGTGGTCCAGCGTATCCAGGGCGCGATACACCAGGCTCGACTCTTCGCGTTCCATCAAGAGGTGCTCCGTACTGACGACTCCCGGAGGCTCTGCCTCCTCGAGACGCTCCCGCCGGATGTAGGCGCTCTGCCGATAAGCGGACGCAAGTCGAAGCGCAAACGCGAACAGCCAGGGCCGCGGTGGGCGAGCGGGGTCAAAGGTGTCCCACTTGCGAAGGACGGCCACGAACACCTCATGGGTCAGGTCCTCCAGATCGCCAGGCCGCACCCCGAGCCGGCGCAGGCTCTTCATCACGTACCCCGAGTGCGCGTCGAAGAGCGCTCGAAAGCCGGCGTCGAGGACAGGAGGCTTCTCAGTCACTCTGGGTCGCTCTTTCTTGCCCTAGCCACGGTACTTGCGCGTACCCCGCAGCTTTTCGTCGAAGAATCGACGCCGGACAAGTCGATTTTCCCAGCTGCTCCCGGCGATTCAGGGAGCGATCGACTCGCACATCGCTCCGACCGGGCAGGACGCGTTGGGCCCTCCCGGCCCGGCGTCACCCTCGCAGCCGACACTGCACACGTTGCCCCCTTGTCCCAGGTGGTCGCTGCAGTGCTGCCCCGACGGGCAATCCGCATCGGTGTTGCAGGCCTGGTTGACGCAGCCCGCGTCGCCCGAGGAGCAGATGCAGTTGAACGAGATGCACTCCCACTCCCGAGAGCTTTCCGCGCCGTAGACGCAAGCGCAGTTGAATTGACCGAAGTAGTTGCACGACACGTAGGCGGAGCACGGCGAATATCAGGATTCCCGCCGCCTGCCTCGGGGCCTGTCGCGAGGACGCTGCCGCCGCCAGCTTCAGGATTTCCGCCGTCTGCCCGGGGACCTGTCGCGAGGGCGCGGCCGCCGCAGCCGAGCGCGATGGCGGCGCCTACGCCCAGAAGAATCGAGTTCGTACCGAGGCGCATGCTCACATCTCGGTCGCCGCGCAAGGGCGGTCGGTCTTCAGAGGCGCCACTCGCATTGCCATTGCACTGTGCTCACACGGCGTGCGACGTCAAGCACGCGAGCCAAGCCGGCGCGCGCTGCAGGCTGGGCCGATGCGCTCGAAGGACCAGCAGGACCGCTCGACGCCCAACGTCGGTGGAGGCGAGCATCGGGGGGTGACGCCGGGCGCTCCGGCGTAGGATGAAGGGATGAGGATCGCGGCGTGGCTCGGCGTCGGCGCGGTGGGGGCGGTCGCCGCGCTCGCCTGCTCCAGCAACCGTGGCGGCGGCAACCCGAACGTGGCCGCCACCTCGTGCTTCGACCAGATGTCGGGCGGCGCCGGCAACGACCTGTGCAGCGCCTGCATCGACGACCACTGCGGCGCGCAGCAGAACGCGGTCGTGACGCAGTGCGCTCCCCTGTTCGACTGCCTGTGCCCGAACGGGACGTACGAGGACGGCCTCCTCAGCCAGTGCATCCAGACCGCCGATGCCCCGAACTGCCCGGGCGCGTTCGACGACCTGAACGCCTGCTCGTCGCCCACCTGCGACTCCGAGTGCGCGGCTGTCGACCTCTTCGAGGCCGGCCTGCTCGGCGACGGGAGCGACGGCGCACCGGTCGGCGACGGCGCGCTCACGACCGTTTCGTGCATGTTCTACTCCGAGGGCCAGTGCACCCAGCAGCAGGTGCCGGCCTCTGGCGTCTACGCGGCGCAGACGGACTGCGTGCAGAACCAGCACGGCGCGTCCGGGTCCGGCTGCCCGACGGAGGGCCTCGCCGGTTGCTGCACCGACCCCGGCTCGAACGTCGAGACCTGCCTCTACGGCGGCGACGGCGCCCCCGACGCGGCCAGCGACGAGGCAGCGTGCACCGCCGTCGGCGGCGGCGTCTGGCACCCGTCGCCCTGACCGGGCTCGGATGGATCCCGGATGCCACCGGGGGTCGGGCAGGGGCTGAGGCCTTCCCTCTTTCGATCATCCCCGGAAGGGGCGCGAAAGAGAGTGCGTTCCAAGGGCAACCTGTCTACATCCATGGCGTGTTGGGGAGGTCCTCATGTTCGGATTCGGCCGGCCAACGAGGGAGAGCGTCTCGAAGCGCAGCGAGCGCGCCAGCTGGTCCGGCAAGGATCTGAGCGGGCTCGATCTCTCCGGGCTGACGTTCGCCTATTGCAGCTTCCAGAAGACGAAGTTCTCGGCGGCCAACCTGTCGGGGGCGCGCTTCCGGTATTGCCCCATGGAGCAATGCGCTCTCGACGGAGCGAACCTCACCGGCGCGGTGTTCGAGTACTGCAAGATGGAGCGAGCGATCCTCGTCGGAGCCAACCTTTCCGGCGGGGTGTTCGCGTACTGCGAGCTGCCGCGCGCACAGATGTCCGGGGCCACCGTGGACGGGGCGAGCTTCCGCTACACCTCCCTGGAAGGCACGGGGATCCAGGGCATCGCGCGCGGGGTTGCGAGCTACGAGTGCTGCGAAGGGATCGAAGGTACCGAGGGCGAAGAGGGCTGACGCGCGCCGACGCGCTTGGACTACCTGCTCGCTGACCAGTGGCGCAAGCCAGAGGTGGTATTGACGACGCATGACCACGCGCGTCGATGTCCGCAACTTCCTTCGTCGGCACCGCGTCGGCGTTCAAGCGTCCATCTCGTCGGCGGGCGCGCCGCAAGCCGCCGTGGTGGCGTACGCAGTCACCGACGAGCTCGAGATCGTCTTCGAAGCCATCGTAGGGTCGCGCAAGATGCAGAACCTCCGCCGCGATCCACGCATCGCTCTGGTCGTGTCGGACGCAGACGAGATGGTTCAGATCGAGGGCGTCGCCGACGAGCCGAAGGGCGAGGAGCTCGAGCGGCTGAAGACGTTCTACAGCCACGCCCATCGAACACCGAATCCCGAGTCGTGGAAGGACAGTCGCCCAGGTGATGATGCCACGGACCGCACCTTCACGTGCGTGCGTGTGAAGCCGACGTGGGCGCGCTACAGCGATTTCCGGAAAGGGGGCGTCGTCGCGGAGGTCATCAAGCGATGGATCGACCCGGTCGTCTTACGCGAGCTCTGCGACGACCTCGTTCCGCTGGTGGAGCGCGAGCTTGCCGCGGGCAACAGCGTCGCGGAGACCTATCGTGGCTATCCCGCCAAGGGCGTGAACGTCTGGCTCGGGCTGCCGTTTCGGGCCGAGCACACCGAGCTTCCGGCGCACGTCGTCTTCAACAACGTGAACGATCCGCACTACTGGCTTGCCGAGTACGCCTGCACCAAGCACGACCACGTCCTCGCGTGCCCGTTCCCGCGCACTCCTGGCGGGGACATGACGCGACCCGACACCCCGCTCGAGTGACCGTTCCAGCGTCATCGCCTTCACCACCACGTCCGGTTGCAATCGATCGCGCACACGTCCCGTGCGAATGCTTGGTTCTTCGCGCCGTCACTCTCCGGATCCTCGGGCTGCATAGGGCAGTCCCATGGCCCGCACAAGACCGCGTCCACGGGCAGACGCCCGTGCACCGGTGGGGGCGCGGGCGCAAGCGCGAGGGCGTGGCGCGACGTCGCGAGCAGTACGCATGGCACGCCGCACGCGAGAGCAATCGCCGCGAGCGCCACCGTGCACCGGGTGCGGCGTGCTCGTCGCATGCGTTCGCCGAAGCCCACGACGGCGCCGTCGAGCGCCTCGGGCTCCCGGCGGCAGATCGTTCGATACGGCATGCGCCAGTCGGACAACTGGCCATGCGGAAGCTTGGATGCTGCCGCGGGCGCGTGGGCGGCTCGGGGTTTGAGATGGATCATCCCCGCGGTAAATCCTGAGAGGGGGCTCAGCCGCCGTACAGCACGCGACGTCGTCCGGCTTCGTCCTCGGGGAGCATGCGCACCGTCTTGCCGCCTCGGCTCACGACGGACCAGACCTCCATCCGCCCGCGGTACTTCGGCGAAGACACAGAGTGGACGCTGTCGAGCCGCATGCTCGAGACGAGGAGCATCCCCCGGTAGGGGCCGTCGTCGAGCGTGGCCGCGACGGCGCCATCGACGAGGAAGCGTTCCGTCCCGGTGTGGAGGTCCACCGCGTGCGCCGCGTCCGACGTGGTCCACGCGGCCGAGGTGAAGTACAGCTCGCCGCCGTCGCGGGAGAAGAGGAGATTGTCGAAGTTGGCGAGCGTGAGCTCCACGCCGGCGTCGTCGGGCGCGCCGCGACCGGCCACGAGAACGCGCGGGGGCGAGGCGCCCTGGGCGAGGCAGAGATCCTGATGAGGGATGTCGCCGGTCGTGGTCGGGTCGGTGCGGGAGGGATCGGTCTGGACGAACGCCGTGAGCTGGCCGTCGGGGGAGCGGAGCGAGCGCGCGTCCGGGGCCGCGGCGTGGCAGACGGAGATGGCGGAGGCGGCGGGCGCGTCGCGGGTCGGCGCGGACGCCGAGGAGAGGGGCGGGGTCGACGCGGTCTCCGAGGGAGTGGGAGTCGGAATGGGGGCGGGAGTGGGAGCCGGAAGGGAGACCGGGGGCTCGAGGGGTGCCGGCGCGCGCGAGCACGCGGCGAGGAGCAGGGCCGCCGCTGCCGCGAGAGTGCGATGGGGCAGGGATCGCATGAAGGGGGGAACGCTTTGCGTGCGGGGGAGTGTTCCTCGGGGTCGGGACTACGTGTCGTGATCCCCAACGTCTTGCCGGCTAATTCGGCAAAGGATTTGGAGGGGCCGGGCGCGTAGAAAGCCCGATGGCGCGCGGTATAGCGCAGGCGGGATCGTGCGCAAGGTCAGGCTGCTGTCGAGCATGACGTTCGGCAGTGCCCACACGCTCTGCTGCTCCCGCCTGGGCAATCGAGGCCGCTTCCCCCTGCGGCGCAAGCGACCGTGTCGTCGACAAAGCAATGCGTGCCCGCGCAGTCCGGGCAGTCGTGAGCGCCTCCATCTTGGCCCGCGCCGTGGCTACCACTGCAAGCCATCGTGCCAATCCACACGGTGGCCATCGCGAACAAACGCAGGATTCTCATCGGGCGTACCTCCGCGGGAGATGCGGTCTTCGGGCCGGGGTGAGAGGGGAACGCGGTGAGTGGCCGCGGCGGCGGCGCAGCGCGCTTACGTGCCGCACGCGTCCGGGACGTCGGGCAGCGCCCCCGTGAAGGACGTGGCACCGGAGAACTGCATTCCGATCGAGATGGCGTCGCAGGGGCGGTAGGGCGTGTTCGAGCCGTCGTCGAGAATGTCGGACGCCTGCTCGATCTGGGGGAGGATCGAATCGAACCCGCCGCTGCAGCCGCCGCAGGCGCAAGAGACCGACGGGCCGCCCTCCACGAACGCGGCGGTGCCGTTCTCGGTCGCGACCCAGAAGCTGGAGGGCGTCGTGACGGCGCCGAGCATCCCGGAGCCACCGTCGAGCGCGACGTACGCGCCGGAGATGGGGATCTCGATCCAGAACGGAGCGAGGCGGATGGCGAGCGTGCCGGTGCCCGTCGCGTCGGTCACGAGGTACGCTTGGGAGATCTTCGTGGAGCACGCGCCCGTGCCCAACGTCGTGTCCAGGATCATGCAGATGTTCGCGCCGAAGCTGTTGTCGATGCCGCCGGTGCCGTCGACCTGTGTGGCGCGAGGCGAGCCGGCCGCCAGCTGGCAGACGTCGCTGGACGTCGCGGTGGTGCACTTGCCGTCGAGGTCGAAGCCGATGGCCTGCCAGGCCGTCGCGTCGGGGTCGTCGCCGAAGTTCACCTGCGCCACAGCGAGCGACACGGCGCGCACGGCCGACGCGGGAGGCCCACCGCCGCAGCCGCCGGCCTCGGCCCCCGCGTCGGATGCGCCGCCGACCGCGAGCCGGCCGGAGCACGACGCGAGCGCCGCGGCGGCCAGGCACGCGACGGAGACCGCGGGTAAGAGCCGAGGAGTGCAGGTCATGAGTCGATCCTGCCAGTGTAACGACAGGGCGGCGGGTTCGCTCGGAGAAGCCCTCGCGCCTGAAGGGCGGGGCCGCGAGCCCATTCTCGAGGCCTGTGCCCCTGAACGGCGGGAACGCGGGGGTGAGCTGGAGGAGCGCGCTCATGTGCGACGGGACCCGGGGCCCGTTGCGCAGGACGAGGCCCCTGAACGACGGGGACCGAGGGCACGAGGTGAAAGACGCGGCCCTGAGCGACCGGACCGCAAGCCTGAGCTGAAGGACCGCGGCCCTGAGCGAGCGAGCCACCGGCGGGAGCTGAAAGACCGGGGCCCCGAGCGACCGGGCCGCGGGCATGAGCCAAAGGACCGCGGCCCTGAGGGACAGGGCCGCCGGCAGGAGCCGAAGGGACGCAGCCCTGAGCGACCGGTCCGCCGCCGTGAGCTGAAGAACCGCGGCCCTAGGCGACGGCGACGCGGGCAGGAGCTGAAGGATCACGGCCTCGAGCCACAGGACCACCCGCACGAGCTAATGGGTCGCAGCCCGCAGCGACCGGACCGCCGGGACGAGCTGAAGAGCCGCGACCCGGAGCGACAGGACCTCCGGCATGAGCCTCGAGGCCTCGGCCCTGGGGTGTAGGGTCCCGATTCCCAGCGTCAGGACCCCGGCCGGGTGCAGCAGAACCGCCGGCACGACCAACGGCAATGCAGCCCTGGGTGACAAGACCGCCGTCACGACCCGAAGAGTCTCCGTCCCCAGCGACCGGACCGCGTTCCCGAGCAGAAGCACCGCCCCCAGGAAGCGAAGGGCCGTCGGTCAGGCCGCGATGGCCCCAGCCCGGACGCGATCCAGGACGGCCAGCAGCTCATCGACCTGGGCCGATGCGAAGAGAGCATCGGGACCCCGGGGTGTGCGGTCGGTGAACGGCGACTCGTAGAGCAGCGACTTGTCCATCACGCCGTGCTCGGTCAGGTGGTCGACGACCATGTTCACGAATTCGATCTGATTCGCCGTCAGCGTCTTTCCCTCCAGAAAGCCGGCGAAGGATTGCTTCGCGGCCCCGCGGTCTAGCCCCACGAGCGAGCGCACGAACAGCCCGAGGCCCTGGCTCTCCGCCTTGGCCTTCTGGAGATCCTCGGCACCTCCGAGGCCGCTCGCCGCCAGCATGGCTTCGAGATCGTCCAGATCCGACCGGGTCAGCGCCACGTTCATGCGGAGCTTGTGGACGGCCACGTGAGTCTCGTGCTCCCTCAGAAACGCACGCGCTTTGGCCCGGAAGCGCTCGAAGCTGTCCGGCGCAGCGAACCCAGGAAGGTCCACCGGCGCCTCGTCGCCGAGCACGTCCTCGAAGTCCGTGTAGATGGGCTTCCTCTTCTGCTTGTCGATCAACTTCACGAGCGCCCGGAGCCTCTTGCGCGCGTTCTCCAGCATCGGCGTCGTGACGTCCTGCCACCATTCGTCCGACTGGATCGCGAGGATCAACTCGAGCTCCGCCTGCACCATCGGGATGCTCGCCTTCTCTTCGAGAAGCCCGGCGATGGCCTTCACCTGGTCGCGCAGTCGTTCGAACCCCGGCTCGGCACGCAGGACTGCGAGCTGGAGCCTGAGAATCAACAGGTCGAAGCGCTTCGCCTCACCACCTCGCGCACGTCGATCCCGGTGTCGAGCATGTCGACGGAGATGGCGATGTGGGGCGCCTTCGCCGCGACCGAGAAGTCGTCGATGAGGGTCTGCGCGTACGGCAAATCGCAGTGGACGACACGCGCGAAGGCGCCCTTGAAGCGCGGGTAGTTCGCGTCGAAGCGCTTGGCGATGAACTCGGCGTGCGCCTGGTTCTTGGCGAAGACGATCGTCTTGCCGAGTCGATCGCCGCCGGCCACAGTCTGGCCGCGCGTCATCAGGTGCTCGAGCACCTTGTCGACGGTGTCCTCGTTGAAGAGCCACTTGTTCACGGCGGCCGACTCCACACGGGCCGGTGTGCCGCCGTCTTCATCCCACTCGACCTCGTCCCACTGCTCCTTCTCGTCCTCGGGTAGCTCGGCGTAGGTGATGCCGTCGCGCTGGAACTTCACGGGCACCGAGACCGCCTTCGCCGGCACGAGGAAGCCTTCGCGGACGGCGTCGTCGAGATCGTAGGCGTCGGTCGGGACGCCGCGTTCGAGGTCGAAGAGCCCGTACGTGTTGATGTCGATCTCGTCCTTCGGCGTCGCCGTCAGGCCCACCAGCAAGGAGTCGAAGTAGTCGAAGATGGCGCGGTACTTCTGGTAGACCGACCGGTGCGCCTCATCGATGACGATGAGGTCGAAGTGCCCCACGCCGAAGCGGCGCTGCCCTTCCTTGGTCTCGTCGATGAGCCCCATCATCGTCGGGTAAGTGGAGACGAAGACGCGCCCCTCGCCGGTTTTCTCGGTGACGAGGTTCACCGGGGACGCGTCGGGGAGGTGCTTCTTGAACTCGCCCACGGCCTGGTTCACGAGCGCGACGCGGTCGGCGAGAAAAAGGACCCGCTTGGCCCAGTTGGCGCGCATGAGCAGATCGCAGAGCGCGATCACGGTGCGGGTCTTGCCGGCGCCGGTCGCCATCACGAGGAGGGCCTTCCGCTCGCGGTCGCGCTCGAACGACTCGCCGATGCGGCGAATCGCGCGCCACTGGTAGTACCGCTCGACGATCTTCGTGTTCACGGTGGCGTCGGCGAGCGGCTTCCGGGTCGTCCGCCGCTGGATCATCAGCTCCAGCTCGGCCTTCTTGAAGAACCCCTGGACCGTCCGTGGCGCGTACGTCGCGTCATCCCAGAGCCAGTGGTCGTAGCCGTTCGGGTAGAAGATGACCGGGCGCTGCCCGAACTGCGCTTCCAGACAGTCGGCGTAGAGCTTGGCCTGCTGCTGGCCGATCTGCGCCGACTTCTTGGTGCGCTTCGCCTCGACCATGCCGATGGGCTTGCCGTCGTCGCCCCAGAGGACGTAGTCGACGTAGCCGACGCCCTTGTTGTTGGGCATCCCGCTGACCTCGAATTCGCGGTCGCGCTTCCGGTCGAGCGGCCAGCCGGCCTCCTTGAGGAGCAGATCGATGAAGTAGTCGCGGGTCTCGGCCTCCGAGTAGTCGTGCGTGTCCGGCTGCGCGGCACTCGCCTTCTTCGCCTCGGCCACTTCGGCGCGGAGGCGCGTCAGCTCCTCGTCGAGCGCCGACTTGTCCTTGAGGACTGTGCTGAGCTTCTCGTCCCGGTCGCGAAGGTCGACCTCGAGCCTCTGGAGCTGGTCCAGGGTCTGCTTCGGGATCGGCGTCGTCCGCGGGAGCGCTCCTGGGTCGAAGGCCAGCGTCGCCGCCGGCCGCGCCCCGCGCGCATAGGTCCGGGCGAGCCAGAAGGTGACGTGAAACAGCTCGCGGACGGCCGTCACCGCGTCGCCATCCTGGATGACGCGGTGGCTGTGGACGGCCTGGTTGCCAAGCTTGATGATCACGACGGCCTTCGTGAAGACCGCCTGGCCCGCCGTGGCCTTGAAGGTGGGCTCGTGGACGAGCGCGCTCAGGTTGTCCTGGTAGGGCAGGCGCAGAGCGACGTCGGACTTGTAGGCCCAGGCGACGGCGATCTCGAGGGCGCGGCGAGCGTAGAAGCAGGCCGCGCGCGGATCGGGATGAGCGGCCGCTTCGGCCTTGCTGGCCGCCTCGTGAACCGCGGGCCACTCGGCCTGCAGGAAGGCGAAAGCGCTCGGCATCGATCAGGGCGCCTTCTTCGTCGGAGGGATTCGACGCGGAGGGCGGGTTACGAGAGTGACCCCCATCTTCTCGGCAAACTCCTTCGCAGCGCGCGCGATCTTCGCCATGTCGTAGCCCTGCTCCTTCGCAAGGGCCTCTCGAATCGCGTGAAGCTCTTCGAGGATGGGATCGGGTCTCTTCATCGTTCCGTTCCCCCAGGAGCTCCTCAGGCGTGAAGCTCGACGTCCAACGATGCTACCCGAACAAGCGAGGGCGGAAGGTCCGCCGCGTAGGCGAGGGTCGCGCGGACGCCTTCGAGCGTCACCATGAGATAGTCCGTCGCGATCTCCGCAGGCGAGCGCCCGGCGGCGAGGTTGTCCAGTACGACCGACACCATGACGCGCGTGCCCCGGATACACGCCCTGCCGTGGCAGACGTTAGGATCCGAGGTGATGTGATCTTGCCAGTTATCCATGGACGCCTCGTCATTCTACCTGACGGAAGGGTCGGAGCATTCTCGACGGGGGCGCTCGCGGTGGCGGGCGGTCAATTTTGCAGCAGGCTGCTGCAAAATTCGGCCGCCTCGCCCAGCACGGCCTCTGGCCAGCGCCCGGCTCACAGCTCCCCCCGGAAGGCGCGGTGCTGGAGGGAGGCGAAGAGGGCATCCATCTCGGCGAGGGAGGCGCGGTTTGCAGACGCCAGCCTGTCGACGGCGTCGACGCGGCGGACGAATTCGCGTTGGAGAGCGATCGGAGGAACAGGAATCTGGAAGCGCCGTATCGGCTCGAAATTCAGGCCAGGCTTTGTCTGCCCGTACTGAGCTTTTGCGATCTGTTGCTGGCCGCCCGCTTCGAAACTTAGGAAAAAGGACAGGAACGACGGTTCGAGTCGCGTCGTCGCCACCCGAAGGATGGCGACATGTTGACTGATGTACGCCCCCTCCAAGTCATCGAAGGCCGGAGCAACCCGACCGATTCGCGAGCCGGTGATGGTTAGGGCCTGGGCGCGAACAAATCGATCGATCTGCCGTGCCGCTTCGCTGTTTCCATCGAGGATCCCGATCCGGGACGGCTGTTTACCGACCGAGTTGCTCATGCGCGGGCCCTTAGCAGGACATCACCGGATTTTACTCTTGTTCGCGCCGCCTCAGCATTGTTCGGTGGATTCACGAAAGCAATGTCTTCATTTCCGATTCGGTTCATTTGCACGTCAAATGACCGGACGAACCGACTGCCAGATGGAGCGCAGAACTCGGCCCAGCCTCGCCCTCCACTGGTGATTAATAGTAAGTGTTCCCCTAATGATTCGACTCCGACGTGATTCTTGTCCCGGAATAGGTCAACGAACACGGCCTGGATTAGAGGATCGAGTTGGGCGACGGCGGTGTGCCGCTGGGCTCTCAGCGCTCGCGCTCGATCCAGTATCTCTGCAATCCTCTGTTGCTCGGTCAAAGAGGGAAGGAACAGTTCGGTGCCCAGAAACTCCCCCCGATTAACATGTTGCATGGTGGCCCCATGCAAGTGTCGCCGCATGTCGATCAGCGCACCTTCAAGAGCATGCCGAAGATAGCGTTTGTCGATCTTGCGATCGTCAGGCAACACGCGGAATATGTGCTGATTGAGGAGGGCCTCTTCAGGTCCGACCCACTCGAACACGCCCAACGTGGCGGACCAAGAGACCAGCAGGTCACCGGGCTGCACCCGCACCCGCTTCGGTACCGCTCTCTCCGTTCGATTGAACGGTTTGGTGGGATCAGTGAGATTCTGGATCCGGATGATCTGCACACCCGAATCACCCCAATCGTCCGGCCTGAATGCAGCTCCGTTGATGAACTCTGCGACGGATCCGAGCTGAGCGAACGCCCCCGTCATCGCAACAGCTCCCCCAGCTCCATCATCTCCCGTTGGATCTTGGTCTCCAGCTCGGCGAGTCCCACGAGAATGTCCTGGGGTGTTCGATGCGTCACTTGGGCGTGCACGACGTCCTTGTAGCGATTGACACTGAGGTCGTAGCCCTGCGCCATGATGTCGGCGCGGGGCACGCAGAAGCTCTGCTCGGTGCGCGGCCGCTTGTGCTCCCGCGCGTCGCGCTGCTCCCAGCGGGCAAGGATGTCCGGGAGGTTGTTCTTCATGTGCTCGTCCGAGCTGAGTGCAGTGGTCGGCACCGGGCCGAGTTTTTCGTCAGGCAGAAGCGCGCTGCGCTTGTCGTCCAGGCTCCAGCCGTCGGCATCGCAATCGTAGAACCACACGTGGTCGGTGCCGCCGGAGTTGGTTTTGGTGAACAGCAGGATCGCGGTAGAAACTCCGGCGTACGGTCTGAACACGCCCGCCGGTAGCGAGATCACTGCGTCGAGCTTCTGGTCCTCGATCAACATCCGGCGCAGCTCTTTGTGCGCCTTGCTCGACCCGAAGAGCACCCCGTCCGGCACGATGACCGCGGCCCTCCCACCCGGCTTCAGGAGCCGGAGGAACAGCGCCAGGAACAGCAGCTCCGTCTTCTTCGTCTTGACGATCTGCTGGAGATCCTTCGCCGTGTTCTCGTAATCGAGCGACCCTGCGAACGGGGGGTTCGCCAGCACCAGCGTGTAGCTCTCCTCCTCGCCGGCGTGGTCCTGTGCGAGCGAGTCGCGGTAGCGGATGTCGGGGTTCTCCACGCCGTGCAGCAGCATGTTCATGCTGCCGATCCGCAGCATCGTGTTGTCGAAGTCGAATCCGTGGAAGGCGCGCTCGTGAAAGTGCGTCTTCAGCTTGGCGTCGCGGAAGATCTCCGGGTGGTGCTCGCGGAGGTACTCGCCCGCCGTGACGGGGAAGCCGGCCGTGCCACACGCGGGATCGCAGAGGATGTCCTTCGGGCCCGGCGCCGTCATCTCCACCATCAGCCGGATGATGTGGCGCGGCGTGCGAAACTGGCCGTTCGTGCCGGCCGTGGCGATTTTCCCGAGCATGTACTCGTAGACGTCGCCCTTCGTGTCCCGCTCCTCCATCGGCACCTGGTCCAGGAGGTCCACCACCTTGGCGAGGAGCGCGGGCGTCGGGATGGTGAAGCGCGCGTCCTTCATGTGGTGCGCGTAGGTGGAGCCGTCGCCGCCGAGCGTGCGCAGGAACGGGAAGACGTGCTCGTCCACCACGGTGAACATCTCGGCGGGGGGCGAAGTTCTTGAAGCGCGACCAGCGGAGGTCCTCGTAGGCGCGCTTCTTGGGGTCCTTGCCTGCGGGGAAGACGCGGCGCTCCACGGGCTTCTTCAGCCGCGTGGACTTGTTCTCCTCGAGCGTGTGGAGGTCGTCGAGGCGGCGGACGAAGAGGAGGTAGGTGATCTGCTCGATGACCTCGAGCGGGTTGGAGATCCCGCCGGCCCAGAAGGCGTTCCAGATGGCGTCGATTCAAGTGCGGAGGTCGCCGGTGAGCATCGATGTCCCTCGGGATCGGACCGGCGAGCATCGCCGGGAGGAAGGGCTCGCACAAGCGGTGCATCGGCCAGGGTCCAAAGCCCGCCGTCGCCGGATCGGAGCGCAGCGGCAGGCCGGTGGGTCCTGACGACCGGCATAGGCCGGTCGAAATTTCGGGGGGACCGGCCTGCCGAGAGCACCGAGCCGGCGGCGGCGGGCGATCGCCCAGCGTGTCCTCTCCTCCGCTGCGAGGGACGTGTCTCGTCCTTCCGCGCACTTACGAACAATCGACACCCGCGCCGGTCGATTTCGACCTCCACGACGGCGAATCCGCCATCGGGCTCAGAGGGCATTCATAGAAGGACGCGAAAGCGGCCGGACCATCGCCCGGGGGCAATCCCGCTCCCCGGTCGGCGGGCCGCACCGTGATCGCGCAGCCTCGAGAAAGGAGAATCCATCATGTCCAGCAACACGATCCAGACCAAGGCGGCTGCCTTGGCGTTCGTGCAGGCGCTCATCGCCGGCACGCTGAAGCATTTCCCGAGCGGGTCTTTCACGCTCGGGAACGTCACGTTCACGACGGCATCGCTCGTCCAGCTCTTCCAGAGCTTGGCGGCGTCGATGACGGCGCTGAACGTGGCGCAGACCAACGCCAAGGACGCGCTGGCGGCGACGCAGGCACTTCAGGCGAGTGTGGACCCGGTCATCCAGGCCTACAAACGCTTCGTGCTCGCGGCGTTCTCCAACGCGACCCAGACGCTCTCTGATTTCGGCGTTCCGCCTCCCAAGGCGCGAACGCCGCTGACCAGCGAGCAACTGGCAGCCAAGGTGGCGAAGGCCAAGGCCACGCGCGCAGCGCGTGGGACGACGAGCAAGAAACAGAAGCTCGCCCTCAAAGGCAACGTGACCGGAGTCACCGTGACTCCCGTCACCGCGCCGACCGCGGCCCCGCCAGCTGCACCGACGGTGTCGACTGCTCCGAGCGCGCCCTCCCCGGGCACCGCGACGAAGTAGGTCGACGCCACGCAGGCGTGAACCCCTGACGGGGCCACGCCTTTCCCAGGGACCGGGGAGCGCCACCTGCAGTCGAGGGGTGGCGCTTCCCGGCGCCCGCTTCCGTTTTCTGCTCTCATCGCCCACCACACCGAACCCGGGGGAACTCTTGGACGCACCCAAGCCGACGACCGCGATCGTGGGAAGCCTGTATGTCGGGACGAACCGGCTCGGCCGCGCCCTGACCAACGCCGAGAGCAAGGCCCTCGCGATCCTGCTCCGCGCGCACGACTTCATCGGCGCGAGCATCATCTCGCTGCGCTTCGCCTTCCGGCTGCGGCGCAACCAGGCGGCCGCGCAGGACCTGCAAGGCCGCGCCAACCTGCGCCTCGTTCGCCAGGGGTGGGACTGGAAGGTCGTCACGCTCGTGAAGGCCCTCTGCCGCTTCGTCTGGAGCGAGCACACGAACGAGAAGAGCGAGACGGCCCGCACCCGCAAGGCCGAGGAGGTCTTCCTCACCGAACAGGGCATCCACTCCGGCACCGCGACGCCCTCCGCCGAGGTGCTCGCCCTGCGCATCGAGACGGAGCGCCGCGAAGACGAGCGGGACACCGCCCAGCTCCAGTCGCTGCGGGCCGCCTTCACCGAGGCGAAGGACGAAGTGAACCTGCTCTGGCTGAAGTACTCGCTCGAGAAGATCAGCGACGCCACGGAGATGGCGCGCCTGAGCGGCCGCGACGTCGACGAGTTCTACGTCGCGGCCAAGCGGCGCAAGAGGCACGTGCTGCGACTGGCCGCCGCTGCGAGCGGGGTGAAGTACGAGGAGGACACCTGATGTCCACGCTCGAATCCGACCTGTGGAAGCAGCTGCTCGCCGAAGCCGGCGAAGCGGAGATCGACGCCACGGCGAGCGTGACGGTGAAGGAAGCCGAGGCCGAGCTCACCGCCGCCGGCTTCGACGTGGCCGCCGAGCGCGCGAAGGCGAGCGCGTTCCTCGATGCGCTGGAAGACGGCACGCTCGACACCGAGCCGCAAGCGCCGCACTCCGGCGCCGCCGTCGCCGTCGCGCAGGATCCGCCCCCCGTCCACCGCACGCGCCGCCAGCGCCCCGTCGTCTTCTGGCTCGGAGCCGCGGCGGCCGCCGTCGTCGCGGGGGGCGCGCTCTACGCAGCGCTCCACCAGTCCCCGACGCCCGGACCGACGCCGCTGCCTCCCCCTCCCGTCCCGTCGACCCCGGCGCCGCTCCCGTCGGCCGTACCCGACCTCATCGCCGCGGCGGACCTCCGTCACCAGGCCGCCGCCGCGTGCGACGCCGCGGAATGGAGCGCGTGCCTCGAGAAGCTCGACAGGGCGCGCGCCGGCGATCCCGCCGGAGACGACGCGCCCGCGGTGAAGGCGCTGCGGAAGCGTGCGATCGCGGGAGCCCTGGAGAAGAAGCCGGTTCCCTGAGACTCAGTGCTGCGACTGGCAGACGAGGCAGTCCTCGGAGCAGTTGTCGCGGAGCACGCACGAGCCGAGCTTGTTCGGGCTGAACTCGCAGCTCTGGCCGACGCGCGTGCACTTCTGCGGCTGGCTCGACGGCGAAGGACCGGTGCTGCCGGGCGACTGGCAGGCCGCGAGGAGGACGAGCGTCGCGATGGCGGCGATGGCGGAGACGGACGGGGACAGGCCGAGCACGGCCCGGCTCGTACCACACGAACGCCGCACCGTGGTGGCGCAGTGCCCGGATGCCACCGCAACTACCGCCGGGAGCGCCACGCGCTATTGGTAGCCAGTGCGTGAGGCGCCCCTCCACGTCGCCGTCCTCGAGCTCCCCGCCCGCTGGAACGAGCCGGCGGTCGTCCTCGCGGAGGCGGACCGCTGGCTTGCCTCCGCCCAGGCGCCCGATCTCGCGCTGCTGCCGGAGGCCGCCGTCACCGGGTACGTCTCGCCCGAGCGCGACTTCGATCTCAGCCCGTTCGCCGAGCCGGTGGACGGCCCGACGGCGAACGCCCTGGCTTCCCTCGCGCGCGCGCACGGGTGCTACCTCGGGGGCCCTCTCATCGAGCGGGACGGGCCGAGCGTCTACAACGCGTTCCTCGTGTTCGCGCCCGACGGCGCCGTGGTCGCGCACTACCGCAAGCGGCACCCGTGGTACCCGGAAACGTGGGCGACCCCGGGCAACGCGCCGCCGCCGGTCTTCGAGGTGCGAGGGGCGCTCGTGACGCTGGCCGTGTGCTTCGACGCGCAGTTCCTGGCAGACGACGCGGCGCGCGAGCTCGGGGCAGCCGACGTGCTTCTCTTTCCGAGCGCGTGGGTCGAGCGCCACGACTCGCGGGGCGCGCTCCTCGGCGGGCTCGCGCGCCGCTTCGGCATCGCCGTCGTGAACGCGAACTGGGGCGTGGGAAAGCCGAGCGTCCCGGGCCAGGGCGGGTCGCGCGTCCTCGGGCGAGACGGTGCGGTGCTCGCGATGGCGCGCGGCGCCGGCCGGCTCGACGCGCGGATCGACGTCGGTCCTTCAGAAGGATAGGCCCGCGCCCACCGTCCCGATGCCCGCCCACAGCGGGCTCACCGAGCCGCTGAAGTCGGCGAAGAGCATCTCGCCGCGCACGGAGGCCTCGACCCACGTTCGCGTGCCGAGGGGCAAGCGCAGGCGCGCGACGGCGAGGGCTCCGGCCGCGAGCGCGTCGAACGTCGAGGCTGTGGGATAGCCGCCGAGCGAGACGAGAGCGGCGTCGCTGCGCGTCACCCGCTGCGCCACGAAGTCCGCGGCGCCGCCCGCACCGAGCGAGAGGACGGGGCCTCCGATCCGCCAGCGCCGCTCGAGGGTCGCCTGCAGTCCCACGGACGTCACGTGCACGTCCGACGCGCTCGTGTGCTGCACCCCGTAGGCGCCGCGAGGCTCGAAGGCGATGGCCCAGTCGTCGAGCACGTACGCGTACCGGAGCCCGACGCTCGACAGTCCGTCCGCGATACGCGACGCGCCTCCTCCCAGCTCCAGCGAGAGCTCGTTCGGGTGGACCACCAGCTCGCCGCCCTTGCTCGCCATCTGCTCCTCGGGGACGGCGCGGAAGTCGCCGGGCACCAGCGTGCGGTCCTCCCCTCGCCCGAGCGCGACCTCGGCCACCGCAGTCCCTCCTCCTGCGGCGCGCCGCTCGACGAGGTACTGCCCGCCAGGCACCGCGAGCACGAGCGTCCGCTCCGGGCTGCTCCACAGCTCGCCCATGATGGTGCGAGAGCCCACGGCGTAGACGAGGTAGCGCGTGTCGGCGATGGGCGGGAACTCGAGCTTCGTCGCACTCCCGAAGGTCTGCGTCATCACGATGGGCGAGTACTCGCTCACCTGGTAGGTCGCCGTCGGGTGCTGCAGCACGCCGCTGCCGCGCGCCGAGCGGAGGAGCGTCTGGCTGTAGGCGAAGTCGTAGCTCTCGGCGAGCGTCACCCGCCCGTCGCCGTTGCCGTCCGCGGCGCCGCGTAGCCCGCTCACCCAGTAGTGCGTGAAGACCGCGCCTCGCAGCTCGTCGGACTCCTGCGCGGCCTCGCCGAGCTCCGACGCCGACAGCCACACGACGCCGTCGGCCACCGAGCGCTGCCCCGAAAGCGCGAACGCAGGTTCGGCGAGGATGCCCTTCGAGCGCGTCGCGTCGTTGCGGCACGCGTCGGTGACGAGGATGCGCAAGGCGGCGGGGACGGCGCGGACCCGCTCGACCAGATCGGTCATCGCCATCGACTCGGCGCCGAGGTGGATGCGCTCGCGATCGCCGTGCCCGCTGAAGTAGAAGAGGAAGGTCACGTCCGCCGGACCGAGCTGGGCGGCCATCGCGCGGGCCCGATCGATGGCCGCCCCGAGCTGCGCGACTGTGGGGTCGACGAGACGGAGCGTCGTCTGGGGGCCGACGCCGCCGAGCGTCGCGAGCACGTCGCGCACGTGGTCGGCGTCCTCGCCGGCGTGGCGGAGCGGCACCTCGCCGTCGCCGCCCCGCGCGTGGCTCACGGCGACGAGGATGCGGACGGGCTCGGCGCGCGCGCTGCCCGACAGCGCGAGGAGCGCCGCCAGGAGACACGCCGCGCCGAGCCACGCCTTCATGGGCCGGCCTCGCTCGTGATCCGCCAGGCGACGACTTGGCCGAAGTCCCGCGTGGCCCGGGCGCGAGCGACGTCGTCCGGGGTGCCGACGAGGAGCGTCGCGCGCGTCGGCGTGTCGTCGAAGCGGGCGTCGAGCTCGGAGTAGTGCGTCCCGGATTCGAGCGCGACCGGCGCGAGGAGCGTCACCCACTCCCCCGCGTCGGTGAGGAGCCCGGCGGCGAGTGGACCCGCGTGGTCCGTGCTCACCTCGACGCGGACGCGATCGCCCGCGCGCACCTGGAAGGGCCCCACGAGCCGCTCCTGCTTGCCTTCGCGCTCGCGGACGACAGCCACGACCATCCCGCCCTTGAAGTGCGACTCCGCGGTCGTCGCCGTCGTGGACGGGGCCGTGGTCGCCACCGTCCCGGGCGTCACCAGGCCCGGCGCGCCGTCGGGGGGACGCGCACGCAGGAGCAGCAGCACGACGGCCGCGGCGAGGAGCGGCGCGGCGACGAACCCGATCCGCGCGATGGCCGACGACCGGAGGCGTCGCGTCGCCGAGGCCTGCGCCCCGGCCACGAAGGCGTCCGCGTCGTTCGCGCCCCGGAACCGCGCCGCCTGCTCGCGGAGCTCCGCCACCTGACGCGCGCACGCCTCGCACGATCCGAGGTGCGCGGCCACGCCCTCGTCGGCGTCGCCCGCCGCGACCGCGTCGAGGCGATGCGACGCCGGATGCTTCGTGGATTGGTCGTTGCTCGCGGGCTGCACGGTCTCTCCTCCCCTCACGACGCGCGGTCGAAGTATTGCCCGGCGCGCACGCGCAGGGCCTTTATCTTCTTGTTCACGGTCACGCGCGAGAGCCCGACCTCGTCGGCGATCTCGCCCTGCGACATCCCGTCCACGAAGAGCAGGACGGCGATCTTCATCTCGTCGTCGCTCATCGTCCCGAGCAGCTTGAGCGCCGCGTCGCGCGCCTCGATGTCGACGCCCGGGTGCGCCGTCTCGCCGAGCTCCTCGCCGTGCGCCGATTCGATCGAGCGCCGGCGGCTGCGGAGCACGTCGAAGCAGCACCGGTCCACCAGGCGGTAGAGCCACCGCAGCGGCTCGTCGGCGTGAAGCACCGCGCCGCCGCTCCGGAGGATCCGCTCGAAGGCCTGCTGCAAGGCGTCGTCGGCCGCAGCAGCGTCGCGCAAGATCGTCCGGCAGCGGCGCAGAAGGAAGAAGCCGTACCTCTCATACAGGCGTGCGGCGTCGGTGGGCGAGAGCGAGTCGGGCACGAGGCTCGGTCACGGGCAGGGCCAGCCCGCCGGGGGTGCGGCGCCGCCGAGCTCCACGGTGCTGGTGCTCTGGCACACCTCGATCGACGTGCACAGCGACGTCTGCTGCTCCACGCACGCGGGCGAATACGCGTAGCTGGTCGCGCCGTCGCAGACGAGCCCCGGAGCTCCCGGCGCCGGATAGCCGCCGATGGGGGCGCCTTGCTGGGCGACGTCCCAGGCTCCGCTGCTGCCGGCGCCGGTGCTCCCCGAGCCCATCTGGCCGTAGCCCTGGCACATGATCTCGTTGACCTGCGGGTTGCTGGTCAGCGTCATGTCGTACGGCGTGTCGATGGGGAGCCACGCCGGCGCGCAATTCCCGCTGTCGGGCCCTGCCCCGGCGTCGGCGTCGGGCGTGGCACCTCCCGGCATGGTGGCCTGGCAGGTTCCACTCTGGAGGAGGTTGTAGCCGGACGAGGGCGCGCCGAGGACCCCGTTGCCCGTCGCGTCCGCCGGGACCGGGCCGGAGATGTACGCGACGTAGACATCCGGGTTGGCCCCGACGATCTTGTCGATGAAGCTGCCGGCGTCCGACGGGACGAGGTCGAGCATGCCGTCCCCGTTGAGGTCCTCGTAGGCGACGACCACACCGGCGGCGAGCTGGGCGCCCCCTTGCGAGACGATGGCCGCGGCGGGCGGCGGCGACGTGAGCTGGATGACGAAGCTCGACGGGAAAACCGGCTGGACGGGCAAGTCCTCCGACACGCTGTAGCCGCCGCTCTGGGTCAGCCACACCACCGCGATGCGCACGTCGCTGCCCACCGAGGTCCCGCTCCCCTCCGTGAGGGTGCCCTGCATGGTGGCGAGCGTCGTCGGCGTGCCGGTGTGGTCGTCGAGGGAGCCGCAGCCGACCGACGGGGCGGCGAGGGCGGACAGGAACGCGGCGGAGAAGAGAAGCTTGGTTCGCATGGGGTGCCTCCTGCCAGCCAAGACGCCGGTGGGCCGCGAGCTGTAAAGGGGGGGTGCGCTTTTCTTGGCGCGCTTCGGACGCAGGGGCAAGCCCGTCTCGTCAGCTGAACTCGGCCCAGTCGCGCGGCACACGCCACGCGCCCGGCTTGAACGCCCACGTGATGATGGCGCGGGGCTCGAACGTCTCTTCGAGTGGCGTCATCGACACGATGTCGGCCTCGAGGAGCGCGAGGTTGTGCGGCTTGCGCTTCCCCTCGAGGTCCCACAGTTGATAGTGGTCGACGGCCGCGAGCGCGCCGCGCAGCGGTCCGAAGTCGAGCGGCGCGCAGATACGCACGAGCTCCCGCCCTTCCTTGCGGCTGAAGAAGCGCAAGGAGAGGCGTCGCTTGGCCGCGATCGCGTCGAGAAACGTCGTGTGGCTGGCGTGCATCCGGCTCTCCTTAGCATCCCGCTACTTCTTGGCCGTCGCGGCGAGCAGCTGCCCGAGGTCCTTCTGCCAGAAGGTGGCCCACGTGTGCGTGCCGTGGCCGTGCGTCGACTCCGACGCCGGGATGAGCACGAACCGGCCTTGCTTGACCCGCTTGATCTCGCGCTCGGCGATCCCGAGCTCGGGCGGGTTGATGAAGTCGTCCCCGCTGTTCACGAGCAGCAGCCGCGCGGTGATCTTCTCGAGATCCGCGGACGGATCGTAGTCGCGCGAGGCGGCCACGGCGTAGAGCACGTCGTTCGCGTCGTGGGTCGAGGCGAACTTGGTCTCGCCCTCCTCGACGTCCTTGTCGGCGGCGTCGCGCGTCGGCAGCCGCTTCTGATCGGCCATCGGCGCCGAGCCCACGAGGGTCATCAGGTGACTGGCGCTCAGCAGCGCCGCGCGCGGCTCCTTCATGTACTCGCCGCCGTTCCAGTCCGGATCCTGCTCGATGCCGTCGAGGAGCATCTTCCGCCACTCGCGATTGCGCCCCGCGATGGGTGTCGGCAGGCAGGCGAGCGCCATCACGGCGTCCATCGCGGACGGCCACTTCTCGGCCCAGACCCACGAGTGCATGCAGCCCATCGACGTCCCCATCACGAGCGCGAGGTGATCGACCCCGAGCCCATCGACCACGAGGGCGTGCTCGGCCTCGACCATGTCGGCGTAGCCGTAGTGCGGGAACTTCGCCTTCAGCCCGTCCGACGGCTTGGACGAGTCCCCGTGGCCGATGCCGTCGGGCAGGATGACGTAGTAGCGCGTGAGGTCGAGCGCCTGGCCGGGGCCGAAGAGCACTTCGGCGAACTGCTTGCGGGCGAAGGCCTGCCCCGAGCCCGTCGTGCCGTGCATGATGAGGACCGCGTTGGTGACGTGGCCGGCGGCGTCGCGCCGGGCCGTGCCGAGCGTCATGTAGTGGATGCGCAGGTCGGGCAGCTTCTCGCCACTCGTGAAGACGAAGTCCCTCCGGTGGAAGTCGGCGGAGACCGGCATCACCCCGGCGATCGGCCCGGGTGGAGTCGACGGCGGCGCGGCCGGAGGTGCAGCTGCCGGGCGCGATGCCGCGGGAGGATCCGTCGGCGCGGGCTTCGGTGCGTCGTCGGTCGCTCGACATGCGACGAGGGACACGAAGGCGAACGCGAGGACGGGGGTCAGGCGCTTCATGGTCTCCAAGAGTACTCGGTGCTAGAGCAGGCCGATGGGGACTCGGGGAGGGGCGCTCCGGGCGCTGGTCGTGACCGCGGCGTTCGCCGTGCTCACCATGGTGGTGACGCTCATGGGCGTCGCGCTCGCGGGCTGCTTCGGCTCCTCGACGCCGAACGGGCCCGGGGCCGACGCGAGCTTCCCCGATACGAGCTTGCCCGACACGAGCCCCGGCGTCGACGCGCCGGCCGGGCACGAAGCCGGGATCGACGCGACGGTCGACGCGACGATGGAGGCGAGCGTCGAGGCCGGAGTCGACGCCGTCGCGAACGAGGCGAGCGTCGACGCGGCGCCCGACGGGCCGGGGCCGTGCACGAAAGCGGCCGACTGCCCCGCGGACGAAGCCTGCAACACGACGACCGGCGCGTGCACGACGACGTGCGGAACGTCGCAGCCCTGCAACGGCGGCTGCTGCTCGGCCGCCCTCGGGACCTGCCAGGCGGGGACCGGCACGACGGCGTGCGGCAACAACGGCGGCACGTGCTCGTCCTGCGCGGCGGGCTTCGCAGCGGGCTCGAGCGGCGACGTGTGCGAGGCCGTGACGAGCGGCGGGCAGTGCGGCTGCGGGGCCGCGAGCGACTGCCCCTCGAACAGCGCCGGCTGCGACACCGTCTCCGGCCTGTGCCTCTTCACATGCTCGCCGACCGCGCCTTGCAACGCCGGCTGCTGCGGGACGGGCGGCTCGTGCCTGCCTGGAACCAGCCAGACGGCGTGCGGCGGAGCGAGCGCCTGCGTGGACTGCACGGGCAGCGCCAAGGGCACCGTGTGCATCCCGGCGACGCTCGCGTGCGGCTGCAACGCGGCCACCGACTGCGCGAGCGGCCAGGCGTGCGATACGACGACGCACACGTGCGGTACGGCATGCGGCGGCGCCGCGGAGACCGCGTGCAATAGCGGGTGCTGCGATCCGACCGCCGGCCAGTGCGCCGGCGGAAAAGCCAACGGCGCGTGCGGGAGCTCCGGCGCGGCGTGCGCCGCCTGCGCGGGTGGGACGCCGACGTGCGGCGCAGCCGGGACGTGCACCGCGGCGTGCGGGCTGGCGGGGGACGGCACGTGCGGGGCCACCACGTGTTGCGTGGCCAACGCGTGCGTGGCGGACACGCAGTCGCTGGCGTGCGGGCCGAGCTGCACGAGCTGCGCGGCAAGCGCGGCGGGGTCGGCGTGCGTCGGCGGCGTCTGCGGGTGCAAGGGGCCCGCGGACTGCCCGGCCCACCAAGCGTGTGACCTGGCGACGTCGACGTGCGGCGCCGTGTGCGGCACGGCCAGCTACTCGGCATGCAACGGCGGGTGCTGCCAGCCGGGCGTGGGCGTCCCGACGGCGACCTGCGCCGCGGGGACGAACAACGCGGTGTGCGGGACGGGGGGCGGCGCGTGCGGCGCTTGCTCGGGCACGACGCCGACATGCAGCGCCGGCGGAGTCTGCACCACGGCGTGCGGCGTGGCCGGCGACGGCACGTGCGGCGCGGGGACGTGCTGCGTGGGCGGCGCGTGCGTCGCCGACACGGTCACCCAGGGCTGCGGCGCGAGCTGCACCGACTGCACCGGCAGGGTGAACGGCAGCGGGTGCGTGAACGGCGCGTGCGGCTGCGCGGTGGCGACCGACTGTCCTGTCGACCATGCCTGCGAGCCCAGCAAGAGCACGTGCTCGACCCTGTGCGGCGCCGGGTTCACCGCGTGCAACGGCGGGTGCTGCGATGAGGCCCTCCCGGCGCCGAGCTGCGTCGCCGCGTGCCCGAGCGGGATCTGCACCAGCGGCGTGTGTCAGTAAGCCGGGGGCGTAAGCGCCCGCATCTCCATCCGCGCCAGCCACGCGGCGACGGGCACGAAGCACGCGAGCAGCACCGCGGTCCCGACGTACGGCACCGCCGTGCTCCCCGCGAAGAGCGCCGTCCCCACGAGCGGCCCGGCCATTCCGCCGACGTCGCCGCAGAGCTGGAGCATGCCTGCCCCCGTCCCTCGACGCTCCCGCGGGACGAGCGCGCCCATGAGGACCAGCAGCGACGGCCCGAGCCCCGCGGCGCCGATGCCGAGGAGAGCCAGCCCCACCGCGATGCCTCCCAGGTGCTCCGAGAGCCCCACGAGGAGCAGCCCCGGAACCAGCAGCGCCACGGCCACCGTCGCCACGCGAGCGTGCGCGTGCCAGCGGTCGCCGATGCGCCCCGCGAAGGGCGTCGCTCCCGAGTCGATGATCGTCAGCCACCCCATCAGGAGCCCGGCCGTCCCTTGCTCGTTCCGGCCGAGCAGCGAGAGATGACGGCTGTGGACGAGCAGCGCGAGCGTCGTGAGGATCATGCCCCCCACCGCGAAGCTGAGCGCGAAGTTCAGCGATCCCACCGCGAGCAGGCGTCGGTCGCGCATCGCCCGCATCGTCTCGACGAAGGGAGCCCGCTTCCCGATGGGCGCGCGGAGATCGGGGACCCTGGCCCACGCGCCGACGAGGGACACGACCACCGCGCCTCCCGCGATCGCGAACGTCCCCGCGTCGCCGACCGCCTCCGAGAGCAGCCCCCCGAGGACCAGCCCCACCGGGACTCCCAGCACGATCGCCGCGCGTACGGTCCCTGCCGACCGGCCTCCGTGCGCCGCCCCCCCGGCGTGAAGCGCGAGGGCTTGCGCGGACACGAAGACGCAAGCCGAGCCGGGTCCGTGGACCAGCCGTCCGGCGAGGAAGAACGGGCCGGGGTGCTGCGTGACGATCCCGAGCGTGTAGAGCCCCATCACGACGATCTGGAGCGCGAGCCCGACGAGGAGCGTGCGCCGCCCGCCGAAGCGATCCGCCAGCACGCCGACGAACGGGCTCGAGACGACGCGCATCGCGCGGTTCGCCGCGAGGATGAGCCCTATGAACGGGAGCGAGAGGCCGAGCCGCAACCCGACGATGGGCAGGATGGGAAACGCGACGCCGCCGGCCACGCCCGCGAGGAGCGTCCCGGACGCGAGCGCGAGCGCGAGCGACCGCGGCGAGCGCTCGGCGGGCGGGGACGACGCCGGCGGGACGGGGAGACTCACTACTTGCCGATCGCGTCCTTCGCGATGACCGTCCAGTCGTCCTTGCCGTGACCGCGCTCGATCCAGCGATCCATCTCCTTCGCGATGGCGGGAACGACGGCGAGCGAAGCGCCGTGGAGGGCGGCCTCGTCGAGCATCAGGCGCGCGTCCTTGCGGGCCATCGTGAGCTCCCACGACGCGTGCGCGAAGTCTCCCTCGAGGATGCGCGTCACGCGGGCGCCGATGGTCGCGGCCGGATTGAACGCGTCGAAGAGGGACGCCGCGTCCGCGGGCTCGACGCCGACGGCCTTTGCCAGAGCCAGCACGTCGGCCACGCCCGCCGTCATGAACATGAGAAACATGTTCCCGAAGAGCTTGAAGCTCGCGGCCCGCTCGGGCTGCGGGCCGAGGTAGAGGAGCTTGCCCGTCATCGCGCCGAGCTCCGGCGCGAGCGAGTCGAAGCGCGCGCGGTCCCCCGAGGCGAGCATGATGCCGGTGCTCTCGAGGGCGTTCTGGGGGCCCATGAAGACCGGAGCGTGCTGAAAGGCGATCCCCCGCTCGGCCCAGCGGGCGGCCCGGGCGGCGGTGCCGGAGGGCGACGTCGTCGTGTGATCGACGAGGACGACGTCGGCCGCCAGCCCCGGTCGCGCGCGTTCCAGCACCTCGTCGACGGCGGCGTCGTCCGACAGCGTCAGGTGGACCCGCTTTGCACCGCGCACCGCCTCGGCGGGGTCCACGAACGCCTTCGCGCCCTCCGCCTCGAGGGCCTGCGCCTTGGCCGGCGTGCGGTTCCAGACGTGCACGTCCTGCCCGCGGCGACGCAGCGCGCGCACGAAGCCCGACCCCAGCAGCCCTGTCCCGAAGTAGGCAATCATCGCGCGACTGTAATGCGTCGCCCCGCAGTCAGGTAGGCTTGGAGCGCTTGGGGATGCTGCCGTCGAACCCGCAGGACGACGTGCCGACCCTGGCCGACCTGCGCCCTCGCTCGATGAACGAGTCGGCGAGCGCGACCATCACGCCGGAGGCCGCCCTCGCGCGCGACGAGGTGGAGCGGACGCGCCTGTTCCTGAAGCTCTGCGCCGTGCTCGCGGCGGCCAGCGGGCTGGTGGTCCCGTTCGTCAGCGGCAGCCTCGCGGTGCGCGGCCTCGTCGTCCTCATGTGCGCGGCCGCCGTCGTCATCGTCCTCTTCTTCCGCCGCACGCTCACGGCGGAGCTCATCTCCAGCCGGCGGCGGTGGGGCGTCGTGGCCGGGCTGCTCGTCCTGTGCAGCGCCGTCGCAGTGTGGTTCTTCGGCGTCTTCTCCCCCGCGCCCATGGTCGGCACCTTCGGCATCTACTTCCTGTGCCTCGGCCGCAGCATGCGCATCGCGCTCTGGGCGTACCTCGGGGGAGCCGTCGCGCACGTCATTCCGTCCGTCCTCTTCGCGTTCCACGTCCTGCCCGATCCCGGCCTTCTCACGCCGACCGCGTCGACGGGTGACATGCTCGCGGCCGCGGCGATGGTGCAGGTCGTCTTCGCGTCCACGTTCGCGCTCGCCCGCGGCAGCCAGCGCGCCACACGCGACGCGGTCCGGAAGCTCCACGCCGCCCTCGTCCAGGTCCAGAAGCGCGAGGCGCTCCTCGCCGAGGCCAACCTGGAGCTCGACCAGGCCCTCCAGGGGGGCCACCGCGGCCCCTTCACGGACCGGCGCGTCGGCGACTGGCTCGTCGGCGAGATCATCGGCCGCGGCGCGATGGGGGACGTCTACCGGGCGCAGCTCGCGGAGGGCGATCAGCAGGCGGCCGTGAAGATCTTGCACCGCTCGCTGGCGATGGAGCCGGCGCACGTGAAGCGCTTCCTGCGAGAGGCGCAGATCGTCGAGCGGATGCGGAGCGCGCACGTCGTCCGCCTGCTGGCGTGCGGCAACTTCGACGCGGGCCCGGGCGGCGAGGAGACGCCTCCGTACATCGCGATGGAGCTCCTCGAAGGGCACGATCTGGCCTGGCACCTGCGCCGCGAGGGACGGATGGCCCCGGAGCGGACGGTGGAGATGGTCGATGAGGTGTGCGACGCCCTCGCCGAGGCCGCGGCGGCGGACATCGTGCACCGCGATCTCAAGCCGCAGAACGTGTTCCTGGCGATGCGCGCGGGCGCGCCGCCGACGTGGAAGGTGCTCGACTTCGGTGTGTCGAAGCTGGCCTCGGATCCCGGCACGCTGACGCAGGGGGCTCCCATCGGGACGCCGGCGTACATGGCTCCGGAGCAGGCGCGGGGCGAACGGGTCGACCCGCGGGCCGACGTCTTCTCGCTCGCGTGCATCACGTACCGCGCGCTCACGGGCCGACCGGCCTTCGCCGGGAGCGAGCTGCCGCAGATCCTCTTCGACGTGTGCTTCGCGCAGCCCGTCCGGCCGGGCTCCCTCGCGACGCTCCCGACCGACGTCGAGCGCGTCCTGGCCATCGGCCTCGCGAAGCGCAGCGACGATCGCCTCGACTCGGCACGAGGCTTCGCGGCGGCGCTCCGGTCGGCGTTCGCGGGGTCGCTGTCGCCTCCTCTCCGTACGCGAGCGGACGCCCTGCTCGCGTCGGCCCCGTGGGGCTCACGGCCGCGCTGAGCGCGTCTTGCCGGGGGTCCTCGGCTTCGCCCGACCCGCGGTCTTCTTGCCCGGGGCCGCCTTGGCCGCCCTCAGCTTCCGCTCGGGCGCGGACTCGACACGGTTTCGCCCGCGCTGCTTGGCGTCGTACATCGCGTCGTCCGCCCGCCGCTGCAGCGTCTCGGCCGACTGGCGGCCGTCCCAGGTGGCCACGCCGATGGATACCGTCTGCGTCACGCGCGCCGGCCCGACGACGATCGGCTCCTCCGATGCGTGACGTCGCACGCGCTCGGCGATGACCCTGGCCTGCGCCATCGTCGTGGCCGGCATGAGCAGCACGAACTCCTCTCCTCCGCGACGCACCAGCACGTCGACCCTGCGCGTCGCCGCGCGCACGCGATCGACGAAGGCGCGGAGCACCTGATCGCCCACGGCGTGTCCGTGCCGGTCGTTGACCAGCTTGAAATGGTCCAGATCGAGGAGGAGCACGCTGAGCGGCTGCTCGGTGCGCCGCGCACGCTCCATCTCCTCGGCCATGCGCGGCCCCAGGTAGCGCGCGTTGAAGGCCAGCGTGAGATCGTCGGTCACCGCGAGGCGCTCGAGGCGGGCACGCTGGATGGGGCCCACCGAGCAGTTGGCGAGGAGGCGCGCCAGGAGCTCGTCGGTCGCCGAGAAGGCGTTCACCTCCTGCGACGACACCGACAGCACGCCGATGGTCGCCCCCTCCGACATCAGCGGCTCGACCACCAGGGACGCGATGGAGAACCCCTGCGCCGGCATCGGGACGAAGCGCGCGTCCTTGCGCACGTCGACGAGGCGCACAGGCTCACCGTGGGCCAGCACCCACCCCGAGATCCCCACGCCCGCGCTCAGCGGCACCGACGGCGCATCGTGCGCGATCCCCGAGCGCGCGCTGGCCAGGAGCTGCGAGCGCGACGCGTCGAGCAGGCGAATCGAGGCGTGATCGCCCGGGAGGATGGACAGCGTCGCGTCGGTCACCGCGCGGAGCGCGTCCTCGAGCGCCCGTCCATCGGTGAGCTGCTCGGTGAGCTGGAGCAGCACGAGCAGGTCCTTCAGCGCGTCGAACGACATGGTGGGGCGCCGCCCGAATGATGGCATCAAAGGGCGTCCCGCGCGCGATAGTCTCTCGCCGCCGCGCGTGCCCTCTCTCCCGACACACGACCACTACCTGGGGACGACGCGCTTCCCGTCGCTCGACGGCCTCCGCTGCCTCGCCGTGCTCCCCGTCGTCTGGCATCATGCGACGCCGTCGCCCCCGTCGGGGCTGCTCGGGCGCGGGCCGCTCGGGGTCGACCTCTTCTTCGCCATCAGCGGCTACCTCATCACGACGCTTCTGCTTCGCGAGCGGCGCGCGCACGGGGCCGTGGCGGTGGGGCGCTTCTACGCGCGGCGGGCGGTGCGCATCTTCCCCGCGTACTACGTGGTCCTCGGCCTGACGACGCTGCGCTGGCTGCTCATGCCCGGCAGCCCGACGCGCGACCACTTCCTCCACAACTTGCCGTACTGGGCAACGTACACGTCCAACTGGTTCGTCGACTTCGCCCCGGGGCACCCGGTGGTCTTCGCCTTCGCCTGGTCGCTCGCCACCGAGGAGCAGTTCTATGCGGTGTGGCCGTGGCTCGCGAAGGCGCCCCGCGGGCTGATGCCGCTCGCCGCGCTGGCGCTCCTCGCCGCGGATCAGAGCGTGGAGCTCGGGGTCGTCGGCGCGAGCTGGCCCGAGCTCGCGCGCCGCATGGTCGCCAGCATCGCGTCGCCCATCTGCATGGGGGCGCTGCTCGCCTGCGCGCTCGACGACGGGCGCGGCTTCACCCACCTCCGTCGGCTCCTGGGCTGGCGGGCGTCGGCCCCCCTCGCTCTGCTCGTGCTGGCCGTGCTGGTCGTGGGCGACAGCGTTCCCCTCGTCCTCGTGGACCTCACGATGACGCTGCTCGTCGGCGCCTGCGTGGTGCGCCCCGACCACGGACTTCGCGGCCTGCTCGAGGCGCGCCCGGTACGCTTCGTCGGCACCATCAGCTACGCCCTCTATCTCGTGCACGTCGCCGCGATCACCGCCGTGAAGCTTCTCGCGCTCGCGATCGTGCCCTCGCTCGCCGAGAGCGCCCCCTTCGTCTTCGTCGGCGGCATCGCCCTCGCGGTCCCGCTCGCCTACGCCCTCCACCGCCTCGTCGACGTCCCGTTGCAGCCTCTTCGGGCGCGCCTCCGGGCCGCGGCTTGACGATTCCCCCGCAGCGGCGCGACGCTCTCGCGACCATGACCACCCCCCCCCAGCGCGTGCGCGTCGCCAGGCTCCAGGACACCCAGCTCGACGGCGTCGTCGCCATCGACGCCGAATGCAAGCAGCAGCTCCACCGCGCAGGCGTCTCCACCACCGAGGAGCCCGCGCGCGGCGTCGCCGGCATCGCGAAGCTCACCAAGCTCCACAACGTCCTCGCGGCGGATGCCGACGGCGTCGTCGCCGGCTACGCGGCGTGGCGCGACGAGTCCCCCGGCGTCGCGTACCTCG
>Ga0182030_10003290_pt1 | contig 34466 bp, 33 predicted proteins | sample 812S3MmetaG_FD_121299 | JGI IMG/M metagenome (GOLD analysis project Ga0182030, IMG submission 121299) | Permafrost microbial communities from Stordalen Mire, Sweden - 812S3M metaG (Illumina Assembly) | ecosystem: Environmental > Terrestrial > Soil > Wetlands > Permafrost | place: Sweden...
CGGTTCTGAATCAACAGAACCTACTAGCTAGACCACTTTAAAACGGTCATAGTTCAAACGGGCTCAGCAAAGGTTAAGAGTCTGACTTAAATGTCTGACAAAAAAGAGAGCGAGCTGCATGGTATAAGCCATGCGAAATTTATTGGAGCAATTCAATGCCTAAGATGAAGACCAACAAGGCTGCTGCTCGCCGCTTCAAAATCACCGGTACCGGTAAGATTTTGCGTAGGCAAGCTGGCAAACGCCACATTAACGAATGGATGGCTCCTGGTAAAAAGCGCAATTTGCGCGGCTGGGCAGCCCTCGAAAAGTCCCAGAAGAAAAACGTTGAGCTGTTATTCCCATATCCTCAATACGTTCGATAAATCAGATCAGTCCTCAATAAGCACCTCGTGGTGCCTGGTAATCGGTTTGGCCCAAGGAAAATCTCCTCTCCCATGGCTGGCTGGTAACTAGATTTATGACCAGATGATGGTGTTTCCATCAATTAGCACCATTAATTAGCAAATGAATCAGCGGCAATCCGCTTTTTGCTAAATTCAAGAAGGAGCTCACAGATGTCGAGAGTTAAACGCGGTAACGTTCTACAGAACCGCCACAAGAAAATCTTGAAGTACGCGAAAGGATTTCGCGGCTCCAAGTCCAGATTGTTCATTGCTGCAAATCAGGCCGTAATGATTGCCTGGAGAAATGCTTTTAGAGATCGTCGTAAGAAAAAACGCGATTTCAGAAGACTTTGGATCACACGTATCAATGCTGCTTGCCGTCTCAATGGCCTCAGCTACAGCAAATTCATCTTCGGTATGAATCAAGCTGGTATCACCTTGAACCGCAAAGTTCTGGCTGAGATGGCTGTGCATGATTTTGAAGCTTTCAAAGCCGTTGCAGTTATCGCTAAAGAAAAAGCTGGCGTTAAATAAGCAGCCTGGCTGACCATTGTTATCAAAGGGCTGCACCATCGTGCAGCCCTTTGTCTTTGAAGGAGTTCTCTTACCATCATGCGCAAAGTACCCCTTTTAGCACCACATCTGGTAGTAAAGGAAGTTAGCAGTCCAACCAATCATTTGCTCAAGCAGATAAAGCTTTTGCATGAGCGTAAGGAGCGCGAAAAGACTCAACTCTTTCTTCTCGATGGACCAAAAGTCCTCAATGAAGCCATCATCAAGCGCGTCGAAATTGTAGACATCGCTGTCAGTGAAAGCTTTCTCGCCAATGGTTTACCCAATCTCGACCAAAGTCTGGTCAAATATCTCTACGTCATGCCCGACAAACTGTTTAGCGGTGTCGGCACAACCGTGACCTCATCTGGCATTATGGGCATCGCCAGAATGCGTCGCAAAGAGTTCAGCATCGCAGATTGTGTTTCAGGCGTTGATCCAGTAGTGATGGTGTGCGATGCCATTCAAGACCCGGGCAATCTGGGTACGATGATGCGCTCGGCCCTCGCGTTTGGCGCATCCGGCATTATTTTGAGCAAAGGCAATGTCGATCAATATAATCCAAAAGTTGTAAGAGGGGCTATGGGGGCTTCTTTTGCTCTGCCAATCGTTAACGATTTGACGATGCCCGAGATTATCGTTCAGTTGCATGAACTCAATGTCGCTACTGTGTTACTTGATGCCAACGCCAATCAGTTAATCTCTCAGATAGATTTGAAGAGACCTTTAGCGATGTTCTTTGGCAACGAAGGACACGGTTTTTCTGAGGAAACAATGAAGTCTATTCAACATCAAATTGCCATTCCCATGAAGCAGATGAGCGAATCATTGAATGTGGCGACGTCGGCTTCTATCGTGCTTTATGAATGTGCCCGAGTGCGCAGCCTTTAGACTGTTAAAATAAGTGGTCGCGCCTGGAGTAAACGCATTGAGCGACGTTCCGCAAGATTTAAAAGAAAGCCCAATCGAGAAGTTGCAAGAAGGAGCAAATTCTGTGGCATCTGATATGGCCTCGGCTCCAGAAGGCGAGCCCTCTTTCAGTGAAGTTCGAGAATCATTTGAAGAAGGGATGATGACAGTCGTTGAACACTTAGATGAGCTGCGAACAAGATTGTTTCGTGGTCTTGGCTATGTGGTGGCTGGATGCATTGCTGGTCTCTTTCTGGCAAAACATATTTTGCGTTTGCTCGAGGCTCCGGCTGGCAACATCTCATTTCAAGCGCTCTCTCTGGAAGAGCCGGTGCTGGTATTTTTCAAAGTAGCCTTTTACGCGGGTTTAGTTTTTGCATCGCCCTTGATCCTATTCGAGCTTGCTGGATTTATTTCGCCAGGATTGACGAAACGTGAGAGGCAGGTGCTAAGCCCTATCATCATTGGCAGTCCCCTTCTATTTGTATGCGGTGGACTATTCGCTTATACGTGCTTATTGCATCCCATGTTGAGCTTCTTTGGTGCCTTTGGCGCAGGAGTCGCGCCTATCAATCAGCGACTGGATTTTTATATCTCACTGGTTAGCTCGATTCTCCTTTATATGGGTTTATGTTTTCAGCTACCGATCATTATTTTTGTGCTTGCTCTTGCCGGCATCGTCAATTCCAAGATTTTGATTTCAATCTGGCGCTACGCAGTTGTGGGCGCTTCAGTCATTGCGGCGATTATCACGCCAGATCCAACTGCTATTTCAATGCTCATTGTGATGGCAGCTTTGATCAGTCTCTATTTTCTCTCCGTTATCCTTTTAAAACTTTTCGGCAAATAGTATGGACTGGATCATCAATTCGCAAGATTATCTTGGGCTTCTGGCAGTACCGATTGCTGTAAGCACTGTGCTTGCCATGATCAAGAACTGGTCTACGCTATGGGACAGCAACCTGACTGAAAATGAGCGAACGCTGCTTCTGCGCATGGCTCTCTTTGTGATCATGCCAATTATTGTCTTATTTCACGAATGTGGACATGCGGCGGCCACCCTTTATTTTGGGGGCGAAGTGGAGAAATTTCATTACGGTTTTTTGTGGGGATACGTCGTTCCTCGCGGCACATTCTCTGACTGGCAGCTGTTGATGATTTATCTTGCCGGCAATGCGGTGGAAATTGCTCTGGGTTTTGTGGCCCTTGCAATCGCTGTATTGTCGTCCTCACCGCCTGTAGTGGCGCTTGGTGTTTATGTCGGATTTTGGGCTATTGCCGGCACCTTGATTTTCTATACAATTTTGTCCTTTATGGGTGCATATGGCGACTGGATAGCTATTTATTCCTCTTCTGAACATGCCTGGGTTGCAGGCATTGCCATGGTGCATTTCAGCATCGTTGCTGCCATTATTTATTTGGCTTACGCTGAAGAGCCGATGTTGTGGTTCGCTCGCAAGACCAATCCAAAAATGGTGCAACCAGAAAAGGCTTTGTTGACTGAAATCAAACATCAACCGACCATGGATTCCTATCTTGCTCTTGCCTGGCTTTACTTCCAGTATGGCGTCACCAAAGCTGCCTTCAAATGGATAAACACTATTGAAAAAACAGCTCCAAAAGAACCTGCGCATTTGCTATTAAAAGGATATCTGCAATCAAGTCAGGGGCAATCAGATCGAGCAATCTCGACGTTTTACCAATGCACCGCCAATGTACACGCGACAGACCTATTGCGCGCTCGTGCATACATGGCAATCGGTAATTGCGAAACTCGAAATACAGAAATAAAGTTGCGTGGTGCTAAGCCACCGGCTGAGGCATGGAAAGCTGCTATTGATGCATATACGATCGCGTGCAATATCAAAGAAGATCTTGGCGATCCACGTTATTATCGGGCGCTTCTATATATCAAGCAGGGTCTTGACAATCTTGCTGAAGACGACTTGATTACAGTTTTGCAATCGCAATGCTTAGATACTAATCTATTCGATCGCGCCGAGGCTGAACTGGTGAGGCTAAGAACACCGCAAGTGCCTGCGCAATAATTTTATCTCAGGCTTGTCATGTTATACCTGCCTATAATTCGGAACACTTGGCAGTCCCTTCGATAGCACATCAAAAGAGCCTTTATGGACATTAACGCGGTTTACCTCTGGACTGTCAGTGCAGTCTCTGTTGTAGCTGCTCTTGGCACCATCTGGAAGCTGTGTGTTGAAAGAGACAGGCTCATTCGAGATGAGCTTTATGAAGAAGATCGTTCGCTTGCCTGGCGCGTTGTATTTTTTCTGATTTTTCCGCTTGTTACGTTGATCGATTTGCGCAGCACTGCCGTTGCCTGCAATCTCGTTGGCGGTCGTGTGAGCGAATGGGGATACGGTTTCTCGTGGTATCACATTCTCACTCAAGGCGTAAGCGATCAATTTTTGATTCCAGTCTTATTTGCTGGACCAATTGCCACCACTATTTTGGCACTGCTTTTAATACCGGCTCTGGCCTTTAAACCGCATCCATTTCTGGCCTGTGTTCTTGGTTATTCATGTGTCTTTATTCTGGCTTTGAACTTGATTGTTAATCCGGTTCTTGCTCTTGCTGGTTTTGGGGCCAGTCACTGGACTCAAGCTCTTACTCAAGGCTCTATTGCTCAACTGGCTTCTTTGACCAGCGTCCATATTATTCTTGCTGTTACTTTTGTTGTGTGCGCTTCCAGTTCACATGCACGTTTATGGTTTTCGGAGCTGACAAGGCCTTGCGCCAGTCGTGAATTAAAAGAAGCTCTGTCGGTCTGGCACGGTCATCCAGACAGCGCCAAACTCTTTTGCCGTATGGGCATTCTTTATCATCAAGCCGGCTTGCGCACACAGGCCAGACAGCGATTGAAGATGGCCAGAGAAAAATATCCAAATTCTCTCTATACGATTTTTCTCGAAGCTTTGATGAGTTATAAGGCAAGGCAATACTCGCTCTCTCGCACACTATTTGAAGAAGCTGCCGATGATCGAAGAGTTGATGGCGAACTAAAAGCGAGCTTCTTTGCTGCTGCCGGCTGCGGCGCCTTTGCTGAAGGCGACGTTATTGGTGCTTTGAATTTGTCAGAACGGGCTCTGGAGTTCGATAACAACTGTATTGTGGCGAGGATGGTGAAAGTGGATGTTTTTCTCAAGCAAGGCAAAAAAGAGCTGGCTGGAGATGAAATTGTGCACGCAATGCGGCTTGGACTGTCTATTGAGCTCGATGGAAAGATTCCGCTCGACGCTGACGAAGCGTTCTTAAATGTGGCTACGCTCGAGGAGCGCGAGACAGTTCGCAATATGGTCGAGATGAATTCCTTCTCCTAATACTTGGCGGCGGGCAGCGGCAGTAAAGATGAATTCATTTTTTGCGTATTTCTCCCCTTCTCATATCACCTATAAAGAATATAATTCAGCCAATCTCCAATCTCTTGGTATCCTGGCAAAGACTTGCTCTATTCTGGCGAGGCAAAATTAAGTGGCGTTCCAGGTTCTCAGACGACTAAATATACGCACGCGGATGCTCCTGCTCTGTCTGGGAGTCGCGGCCCCACTTTTAGCGATAGGCACGTTTGCTGTCTGGAAAGAGTATCGGACATTACGCACAGAAGCTGCTCGTGGCACGGCCTTTCAGGTCGCTATTGCCGTTCGCACGCTTAAACAGTGGATGGTCGGTGAGTTAAATACCCTTGGTGCTCTCAGTTCCTTGCCCGATGTGCAAAGGCTGGACATAACACCATCAACTAAAATCTTTACTACAGCTTTGAAGGCGCACCGGTCGTGGGACGACTTATCGCTCATTTATAGCAATCAAGATAGCAATCAAAACTGTGTGGTCACTGTTACTAAAGATGGTCAGGTGGCCAATCGATTTGATTTTGCGACGGCGCAAAGCACTGCTTTCTTGCAAACTGTTTTAAAACAGCATAAAGGCGATATTTCTGGCTATAAAACGTCGCCAGTTACCGGTAAGCCGGCATTGCTGGTTGCCGAACCGGTGGCCATTGAAGGTGTAGGATCTGGAATTGATCAGGGATTGCTTCTAGCAAGCGTCAACCCCAAGACTGTTTTGTCATTATTTAGTGGTTTAGATGGTGTCAATGACGGTACCATGGTCGCCGTTTGCGATCGTGACAATCGTGTTATTGCGCGCACTTTGCAGAGTGATTACTGGGAAGGAAAGGACTTCTCTCAGGCTCGTACTGTCAAAGCGGCGAGTAAAAAAGCAAAAGGGCAACTGGAAATAGTGGGCATCGCGGATCCGATTGCTCGAGCTTACGCTTTTGAAAAAGTCCCCGAACTGGGCTGGCTGGTTGAAGTTGGTGTGCCACTAGAAACAATTTATGGCTCTGCCCATGACTGGCTGCTCATAATGGTTGTGCTAGCTGGTTGCGCGCTCGGTGTTTCCATAGTTCTCGCCTTTTCGGCAACCAATCACTTTACACGAAACATCAGTATTCTGGTGCGTGAGGCTCTTGCCTTAGGCAAAGGTGACTTGAGCAAACGCGTTGATGTGCCGGCTCGCGACGAACTGGGTAAACTGGCCAAAGCCTTCAATCAGATGGCATCGCAGCTTGAGCTCAATCGCGATCTCAAATTGATGCTTGAGACTATTTCTGAATCAATCCGACATTCGCTCGATTTGAACGAAATTCTCAACACCACCGTGAGCGAGCTGGGACATGCTCTGTCTGCCAGTCGTTGTTGCCTGGCCATTGTTGACACTCATGATACAGCTGACGTCAGCGATGACGAACTAGTATTTGATTATGTCTGGTATGACGAGACCAAAAGTGGCAGTCAATTGCATAACCGCGCTATTCGCATCGCCCGAGATGGCGTGCTCAAGATGATTCTCGAGCAGGGCTCAATTTTATCGCTGGATGTAATTAATCAAAAATCCAACCCTCTTTTTGATGATTCAGTCGAGTCGCCCGATGATTGGAAGTCTATTAAATCTTTGATTGCCTGCCCTATCAATACGCATGATGGTGCAATCGGTCTCATTCTGGTACATCAGTGCGACGAGCATCGTGTCTGGACTGATGCAGAAGTCGAACTGGTAGACGGTATCACTTCACATGTGGCTTTGGCGATGCAGCACGCTCGTTTGTACAACCGCACTAAGACGATGGCCGAGCAGGAGATGTTGATTAATCACATCGTCTCTGCAACGCGCTCTTCGCTTGAATTAGATACTATTTTGAGCACTGTTTCAATTGAAGTTGGTAAGGCCCTTGGCGTTGATCGCTGTCAGATTGCTTTGCCACGCTCCGAAGGACCGCTTGTCGTGACGCACGAATTTCACGAGTCAAATTTGAGTTCTGCCAAGGGGAGCAATTTATATTCCGAGCAAATTGATTTTGGACCAGATGATGCTGAGTCTCCATACACCAAGCACCATACTTTGCTTGGTATCAATCTTGAACGGCTCTTTAGCGATAACGGTCGCACTTTGCACAGCCTTTATTCTGAAGTGGGAGCCGATACAATTGGCGAGTCGCCTCTGTCTATCATTAATGATGTAAGTGGCGATAGCCGCGCTCTGCCTTTCCATGATTTCCTCAATACTGTTGGCTCTCAATCTTTGATTGCTGCACCACTACTTAATGATAAGAGTCTTGTCGGTCTATTGATGGTTCATCAATGTGATACCGCTCGCGTCTGGAAGTCCAGTGAAATTCGTCTGCTTGCAGCTGTTGCCGATCAATTGGCAATTGCCGTGTCGCACGCACAATTGTTTGCTCAAGTGAAATACCAGGCAATCACTGATGGATTGACTGGTCTGTACAATCACATTTACTTTAAAAATCGCCTGACTGAAGAAATAAAAACGGCACAAAGACGCAGTCAACCATGCTCTTTGTTGATGATCGATTTGGACAAGCTCAAAGTTATCAACGATAACTATGGTCATCCAGTCGGTGATGCGGCGATTCGACATGTGGCCAACATCTTGCAAAAGATTCTGCGCTCAGGAGACACCGCGGCTCGTTATGGTGGCGAAGAATTTGGTGTCATCTTGCCAGGCACCACACTGCTCGAAGCGGCATTGATTGCCGACAGATTATGCTCGCAAATCCGTAATACACCAGTACCAGGGCTCGGTCGAGTGACAGTTTCTATTGGGGCTGCTGTTTTCCCGAAACATGCATCAAGCGCCGCTGAATTAATAGAACGTGCAGACAAAGCACTCTATGTTTCCAAAAACTCTGGTCGTGACCAGGTGCAATTGTGTGAAGATGCTTTCAAGCCACCACAGAAGCTTTTACCTGGACAATTACCGAAGATTTCTCCTGTCCGCGAAGCCGATTTGCGACTTGAGCGCGAAATTTTGGAGCGGGTGCAGGGTAGTCCGTCAGATCGCGAACTCAGTCTCAGTCTGGAAAGACACGCAGACTACATTCCTAACATTCCTGACATTTCAAATCAAGGGCGCGAACTTGATGCAGAACGTCAAAATGAACGCGAGCGTACTCGCAAAGTCGAAATCCCAAACTAAATGACTGTTCAGACCGAAGCGCTCAACTTAAGGCGTCTAATTTTATTTGATATAGATGAAACCATTTTGTCTTCTGATGGTGCTGGTCGCCGTGCGATCGCTCGAGTGTTGAGAGCTGTGCATGCCGACATTCCAGATGAAGCCCTGAAGATAAACATGTCTGGTAAAACTGACCCTCAAATATTTTCCGAGATTCTGAGCATCGCCCAGAAGTCTTATGTAGATCAGGAAGCGATGCTCAATGTTTTTCTGTCGCCTTACTTAAAGGCTCTCGATGAGGAAATAGCCGGGGCTGGATCGTATTACATGCATGAAGGTGTGATGGATTTATTGCTCACACTTGCCGCCAATAATGATGCGTATCTGGCATTACTCACTGGCAATGTTGAAACAGGCGCGCGTATGAAGCTCAAACCTTTTGATTTGAATAAATATTTTCCGTTTGGTGCTTTTGGCTGTGACTCCGCCAATCGACTGGATTTACCAGCGATCGCCTTAGAGAGAGCAAAGGAGCATTATGATATTGATTTTTCTCCCGAGCAGGTTATCGTCATCGGCGATAGCGTGAACGATATACTTTGCGCCCACAGTCATGGTGCCAGGTGCATTGCCGTCAACACTGGCAAAACGCTTAGAGAAGACCTGGAAAACCTACAACCAGCCTATCTTTTCTCGAATCTAAGTAACACCGATAGCGTCGTCAAAGCAATTTTTTCTTGAGTGTATTAAATGACTTTGATTGCTATGACGTTAAGGCTTTTGAGTACGCTGGCTAGGCTGATGCCTTAGTCTATACCTTCGAGTGCGTCCAGTTTGGAGACTGTTCCACTGCCGACTCTTTTCGTCTCTTTGTTCTCAATTGGAGTGATGCCAAAACCGGCCTGATTTCGTTTTTCCAGAAGTTGCACAGCCTTTGCCGCATCGCAGGCTGCTGTCAGACGCAAGCAACCGCGTTTTTTCGAAAATACAAACAGGTCCGCTGCACCACTTTTGTTCCGCCCAGACTGAATAGCATCGATGTCTTTGAGCGGAATCGCTTCGACATACATCAATTCTTCTCCGATTGAATAAAGTGTGCCGGAAGCGTGACGATGAGTTGGTGCTGCTTTGTGTTTGCCCATGATGGCATAGGTAACTAGCACACCAATAATGATGAGAGTGGCAGCGGCTATGTAGGCATCAAAATTGGCAATCATAGTCGGTAGAAACAAAGTGGCCCACATCAAGAATGAAAAGACATAGGCTCCAAAATTGAACCAGAAGGTTTTTTCGGTGCTTTCTTTTTGATGAACGACCGACTTCATTGTCGCTTCTCTGCTCTTAGTTTCAGCTTGACTGCAAAACAAGAGCTTGTGACCAAAGCTGTTGACGATCAACTTCAATACACGTTTATCAGTAATTGCAAAAATGGTTGATTGAGACATGGCCGGAACGAACATGACGATGCCTGCACCGACGAATGCAAACAGGGCCATGGCCATGACGCGCGCCATGAGAAGCTCTGATTGATCGCCCGGGGCGTGCTGTATCAAAGATATGGACTCGAGAAATAATGAAGTTAGCAGAAGAATCCAAGCAGTGAGGACTTTCTTGACCAGTATGTTTGCATCAGGTTGAGCCAGCCATAATATTTTTTCGTTGCGATCTAACTCTAACTCGGCTGTCTGACGCAATTCTTGCTGCATTTATTCACCCCTTTCTTTCTGCCTTTCTGCCTGATCTGAACATACCCTCTTCCTGCAATTTTTATATTAGCGACCTCAGCCACTTTGCTTTCGGTTCAACCAGCTATAATTATTGCCGTAAAGGGCTAAACAGGGCAGGGGCAGTCATTGGCGGATTCTGAGCACAACTTGAAGGGTAATCCACGCTTTGTCAGCGCTTACATTGGTATTGGCTCTAACGAAGGCGACCGGGTCGGATTTGTGCAGCAATGCATGCAATTTTTGAAAGACGTGCCAGGGATTACCGTAAAGGAGTCTTCCAGTCTTTACGAAACTGAGCCAATGGGTGTAGGTTATTCGGCCTGGTTCGTTAATGCTGTGGCAGCTGTTGAAACATCACTATCGCCTGAGCAACTTCTTGTCGTTTGCAAAGAGATCGAAAAAAGACTGCTTGATTTTTATGCCACGCAAAACATCAAAAATGAATTGATTATGGAAACAGTTGTGCAGGGACGACGTCGAATCATAGACATAGATATTTTGTTTTACGGAAACGCTATTCTCGATTCTGACGACTTGCGCATACCGCATCCAACTGTGGCTCAGCGTTCGTATGCTCTGGTTCCTCTACTGGAAATCGCGCCAAATTTTATTCATCCTCGTTTACAAAAATCAATTGCTCAGATACACGACGGTCTTTCTCGACCAGAGCAAGTGTTTCTATATGGAACCCGCGGCGCTAATGGCCAAATGAGTTAAAAGTAAAAGCAGGAAGGAGCCATTTTGTATTTGAAAATAGGCACCGATATTTGTTCGGTGATTCGCGTGCGACAGGCCTACGAGCGCTTCGGCGATAAATTCATCGCTAAATTGTTTACTGCTGATGAAACAGCCTATGCCTTGAGTCGTCCCAAGCGCATTGCTGAGATTATTGCCGCACGGATAGCGGCCAAAGAAGCTGTCTCCAAAGTGCTAGGCACCGGTTGGCACGGTTTGCATTGGAAAGAAGTTGAAGTGACCAAGAAATGGTCGGGAGAGCCAGGAATAGCACTGCATGGTCGAGCCGTAAAGGTCGCGGCAAAGCTTGGTCTGAAGACTTTTGAAGTGAGTATAAGTCACGAAAGAGAATTTGCGGTGGCGTTTGTCGTGGCATATGGTGACTGAGCAAGCTGAATTAGAGCAATCAAAAACTGGTCTCGCCAAAATATTTGCCGAGCAGAAACCATTGTTGCTTCTGCTTTTGCTGGGCACAATTGGTTGCTTTTTCTATTTGTCTCAGTCTGAAAAAGTTTTTCCTTCAGCTTCAATTGATCTTAAGGTGCCTCAGTCGCAGATTCTATTGCTGGCTAACACCTGGAAAGACAAATGTCATTACGATGAGCCGGAAAAGTCTGGTGTCATTCATTCGACTATTTTCGCCTTCGATGATGATGCCAAAACTTTTTTAGAATATGAACTCGGTCAGTCAGAGGCTAATGCTCTGATGCGCGATGAAATACCGATATGGTACTGGTCGACAAGATATTGCAAGCCGCTCAAGCAAGAAGAATTTACCTGCTGGCTTAACCCTGAAGGGGAACTCGTTTCGTTCGATCATACTATCGAAAGTGACGCTGAATTACCATCCATCGATCATGAAAAGGCGCTGGAGATGAGCAAAGCTGCTTTAGTCTCCGACATTCGCTTGAATCTCGATGATTACAAATTGATTGAAGATGGCATCATCAAGCAAGTTCATCGCACTGACCACTATTTCACCTGGGAACACACCAAGCAATCTTATAAAGGCGCGAAATTACGTGCTTACGCATACGTCTCTGGCAATGAGCTCTCCCAAATCAATAATTATTTGCATATTCCAGAAGCATGGAAGCGCAAATACACCAAGCTCCGGTCGTATAACGAGGCGCTTGAGGGTGTCGCCACCATCTTCTACACTGCCTTAACTACTGGTGTGTTCTTTGTTTTTCTCTGGGCTTTTGCAAACGGCTACATTCGCTGGCGTTTTGCCTTAATTGTCGGCTTGTTTTATTCGGCTTTTGCCATTGCCGACGCCGTCAATTCTTTGCCCAGCTCTTTGCATGAATACACAACAACTAGTCCCTGGGACGGCTTCGTCATGGAGTTCGTCCTGGGAGCGCTCTGGTCTGGTGTGAGTACTTTCTTTCAAATTTTTTGTTTGACTGCTGCTGTTGAAGCTCTTTACCGAGTGACGCGACCCAACAAATTATCTATTGAAAAGTCATTTACTATAAAAGGATTGCAAACGAAACAAAGTCTCGAAACGATGCTTGCAGGCCTTGGCGCATTCGGCATCCACATGGGGTGGCTTGTTGCCTATTATCTAGTCGGTCGAGCTTTTGGTTTGTGGTGCCCGCTCGAAGTGCAGAATGTTGAAACTTTGAGTTCCACTGTGCCTGCTTTTTCGGCAATTAATGTAGGCTTTATCGCCTGTCTGACAGAAGAGTTGACTTATCGAGTGCTTGGCTTGACTGTTTTTCAAAGACTGGTCAAAAACTTCTGGTTAGCAAACATATTGCAGGCCGCTGCCTGGGCTTTCATGCACAGTAATTATCCGCAAGAGCCTCCTTACGCTCGCGGACTGGAATTGACTGTCGTTGGTATCATATACGGTGCCGTTTTGAAACGCTATGGCATTATTGCCTGCATGCTTTCTCATAATATGATCGATAGTTTTCTTGGATTACAGCCTTTGTTTGTAGCCAATGTGACCAGTCTCAAACTGTCTGCTTATGCAGCTTTTGCCCCGTTTATCGCTCTCATTGCCACACCCATTGTATTTTGGTTGCGTAACCGAAAATTTGGCTCGGCGCATGATCTTGTTAATGCTCAATTGGTGGTGCCCAAAGAGGGTTCGCTTGTAGAGGAGGCAAAGCACGCTCCGCGTTGTCACCTTTATCGTCCTCTGCCAAATTTTTTACGCATCATTCTCGCGGTAATTATAGTTGTTGCCGGATCTGTCGAATTTGGATTGTATGCAAAGACCGTAGGCTCTCGCTTCAATGTCATTATGTCTCGTGAACAGGCTTTGAAAAAGGCGACAGAAGTGCTGGAGGCAAGAGATTTACGCCCGGATAATTACAGCTCTGTGGCCTGGCTTGGCAGTGGTATCGATACTGAGCAATTTCAATACGTTTTTGAAAAGGCACCAAATCGCCTGATTGACCTTTCGCAATCTCCAGAGACGCCCTTAATATGGCATGTGCGCTTCTATAAACCAAATAGCGGCAACGAATATGTGGTTTCATTCGATGCCTATGGGCATTTAATCAAAACAGATATTGTGTTAGAGGAAGATGAGCCTGGGGTCTCATTAAATAAAGCGGCGGCAAGAAAGCTGGTGGAAGACTATTTGAAAAAGTTGCATCCAGAACTGCTGCCATTTTCTATGGAAAATTGTGTGCAGACGCAATTAGACAAACGAGTCGACTGGACATTTACTTTTAAGGTGCCGAAATTCAAAGTCGGTGAAGCTGATTATAAAGTGACGGTCAAGTGCATGGGCGACCAACCAAGCGGTTATATCAATGAGTGGTCCTTACCAAGCAAATGGAAATTTGAAAGAGAGATCAAAAGCTGGCGCGAACGCATTACGCAGTATGTTCCTTGGGTTTTGTCTCTGATAGTGGTTGCCTACGGCTTGTTCTGGGCACGAGGAGTAGTTCGAGCTTCAGCCATTGCCTGGCGAGCGGCCATCTTTATGGGATTGTTTGCTGCCTGCATCACTTTTGCTTCTATCATCAACGCCTTGCCGACTTGTTTTAGCGCTTATTCGACCGAATCGCCGTTGCTTATATTCTTTGTTTCAGAAGGAGTGTCTGACTTCGTTAAGGCCATGTCACAGTTCTCCATTTTTACATTGACCGCTGCCTTTGGTATAGGTGCTCTCAGGTTGCTTCTTCCTCCTTTGACATTAGCTTCTATTTTTAAAACAATGCTCACGCCCAGTCGTGGTCCAGAGATGACCAGCAATAGACAATTGTGGTTAGATGCGGCCTTAATTGGCTATGCGGTGGGGATTGGCTGGCAAGCAATTAGCATCCTGATCAGTTTTATTCGCTGCAAAATATCGCCTGAGGTGCCAATTGCTGCTTTAAATTCCACAGCTTACTTCAGTAATTTGTTCGATCCGGCAATTGGCTTGACTCTGGATGCAATTTTATACAGCGTCGAATTCTTTTTCGGCATGGCTATCTGTGTCGGTCTCTATGCCAAATACATCAGGAGCTTCCGTGTTTATTTGCTGTTGTCACTTGCGTTCTCTCTTTTATTTCCGCTATCAGAGAAGTACTGGCAAGAGTATCTTTTAGCTGCTATCGGCTATTTTTCATCATGTTTGATTATCTATGTTCTCGTTACAAAACTTGCTAAAGAAAATCTTGCTGCCTATTTTCTTGTCGGTGCCACAGCGAGCCTTGTCTCTTCGCTACGATTGCTGATTGCTCATGGACGCACTCAGTACGTCCAGGACGTCATCACTACGGCTGTCATTGTTTTGATTCCTCTGGGCTACGTTTTATATGCAAGCCTCAATACTGGTTCACGAGAAAAAGGCATTCTTGAGCCAGCTGATGGCGGCGCGCTTGAAGTAAGTGCTCTCGATGACGCAGAGGATTTAGATAGTCTGCAAAAAGAGCAATAGGTTTATGGTGATGGTGGCGCAGGCGGTGCTGGATTGGTGCCATCATCAATAGGGCGACCGATTGAAAGAGCGATCATCAAACATTGGTCGACGCGCTCCATCGTTTCTTGAGGAAATTGCCCAATTTTGCTAACCAGAAGTGTCTTAGGAATTGTGGCGATAACTGTGCAGTCAATGACGCTGTCCAGTCGCAATCCACCGGCTTTGCCTTCTTCCGATTTCTCCAGTACGACTACTTGCGTCGGCTCTCGGCCGGCGCGTGTGACATTGCTTGTCAAAGGCACGAGCAAAACGTCATCCAGGCGAGTGTTATTGGTGTCATTGGAAATAATGACTGCAGGCCGCCTTTTAGTTTGAGTCAGCCCTTCATCTGTTGTGTAGGGGAAAGAAACCAGGACGACATAGCCCTTTTTGACTGGCTGTTTGTATGATGGTTGTAGGGGCGGCTTGGCGGTCATTTAAGCCTTGCGAGTACCGAGAACTTACTAATGACGTTCATTGTACCAGCGTTGTCTCGGTCTATTTGGGGCATTTAAAGGACAAAAAAAAGGGCTAAACGCCCTTTCCTGTAAAATCTGATTTTCTAATATCTATTATGGATGGTGTCTCAGTTAGCACACATCGGCATAAACATCCATTTCGTCATACAGGTCTGTGCCGCGGGTACGCAATGATACCTGGGAGTAATGACGAACGGTAGACTCTCTGTCTTCCACGAGATGCGAGCGAACGCTTCTATACATCACGGAACCTAAAGCTTCATACCAATTTATCGCTGGTTTCGACAAATCGACTTCTTTCTTTTTGGGGAAATCTTCCATACGATGACCTGAGAGTAGAGTTCTTCTAGTGTACGAAAGGAATAACCTCTTTGCAAGTGACTGTGTCGTCTTTTTTTGATAAAAACGGACAATTTAATCTGCTTCGGGAGTTATCTTCACTTTAAGTCTATGCCCCTTCGTTCGAAGTCTCTACCTTTATACGTCAGAAAGGTCCGACATTTAATGTGAGCCTAACGTGGCAGTAACTTGCCTGCAAAATGAGGGCTAGTGGTTAATGGGCACTTAACAGAACGGTAATGACCGATAAATTCAGGTGCTTGTTCCAGCGATTGGTTTGGCAGTTTGAATTTGAGATTCGCCGCCAAAACGCGCCTTCAAGAATTCAATGGTGCGCTTTGTGCCGTTGCCTGGTACAAAAATTTCGGCAATACCTTTGCTGAGAAGCTCCAATCTGTCCTCGTCTGGTATGACTCCGCCGCCAAAAACAACGATGTCGTCGATTCCTTGTTCGCGCAGAATCTCAACTACACGGGGAAACAGGGTCATATGAGCACCCGACAGAACGCTCAAGCCAATTGCGTCCACGTCTTCCTGTATAGCCGTTTCGACTATTTCTTCAGGCGATCGGTGCAAGCCTGTGTAGACAACTTCCATACCGGCATCGCGCAGAGCGCGTGCCACAACTTTGGCACCTCTGTCGTGCCCGTCTAGACCTGGTTTGCCAATCAACACACGAATCTTTTTTGCCATGCCTGGAAGTTCTCTTTCTTGCTAAATCGCTGGAGAGATTACATCAACTCCGTTTAGAGTATATAGCCTGGTTCGTCGGATGAAGGTTTAGCCCAACTTTTCTTTCACTTTGGCGAAGAAAAACTCGATTTCAGGCAGGTCCTTTCTGTTGATTAGATAGAAAACACGCTTCGTTTTAAGAATGGAAAGGGTCAAATTTCGAGGGTGGATCAAGTCTGAAATCTGGTCCCAGGTCAAATTGCTTGTCCAGAACAGAGTTGAAATGATGATTTTGTCTTCCCACATGCGCAGCCTGCGCACCTGGAAAATCATGGGAAGTAAAGTTGTGACGTCCAAGAAAATCAAAAACGATGCGGTCATCAACTCGTTATACCAGTTGAGGACATGACGTGTGTATATTAGATGGATGTCGCTGCCAATGAGCGAGAAGTTCAGACCAACGATAATGACAAAACCGACCGCCTGTGACACGTTTTTAACGCTTTTTCGCTCGAAGTCATTTAATGGCTGAATGGACGTGGGCGGTGACGGCATCTGGTCTTACCTGAAGTCAAAAATCGGCTAGTTAGTTTTTCTCAGGCACAGTTGTCGGCCTGCAAGATTTTTTTAGTTTAGCTTAGCGCAAGTAGAATTTGGATTTAATAACGATTGCAGTTGAAAGGTCTGCAGACAAAGCGATTGTTCTCGGATTTGAAGACTCACTTGACTTGTGGAAAGAGTGACAGTATTCTGGCACTGACCATAATTCTCCGCTTTTACTAGAACGAATTTTTGACACAGTTTCTGCTCAGACAACTTGAGCAAATTGTTTTGCCTTGTCTTGAAGATTAGCTTCGAGTGCTCCCGTTTGCTCTGAAAAAAAATCCAGTGACTAAAAACATTTCCACTCCTCATTGGCTAAAAATTGCCCGAGAAAACTTTTCTCGGTTCCAAACTTTGGTGCGAGAAAAGGTCACAGAAAATCCAAAGTTCAAGTGGTACAGACGCACAATGTATGCAATCACGACGATTTATGCCTGTTGGTTGATGGTGCAAAGTGTTCCTTACTACACCGCCATTGGTGCCGGTGAGTCTGCCTACAAAGCGGGCAATTATCAGGTCGCAGAGGCACAATTCAAGATTGCTTTGGGCGAGAGCACGAACTTTTCTGAAAAGGATCCCAGACGTTCAAAAGCAATGAACAACCTGGCCGAGCTTTATCGAACTGAAGGTCGCTACAAAGAAGCGGATGGTCTTTATTTATCGGCCGTGGACCTGGCTCAAAAGCTTGGTAGCACCAGAGAAGAGTATCCGCTTTCACTAAACAATCTAGCCAACTTTTACAGAGAAGCGGGAAGATATGATGATTCTGCCAAGCAATACAAAAGTGCCATTAACATTTGGAATACAAAAGTCAAAAAGCCAGCTGATATCAAGTACGCAGTAATTTTGACAGGCTTTGGTAAGCTGCTGCGCGACCAGGGGAATCTGGTTGAAGCTGAAAAGCAATACAATCAGGCGTTGAAAATTAAAGAGAGTGCGCTTGGCAAAAACGATGCTGAAATTGCAGCCGTCCTCGACAATCTGGGCGGAGTTTATCGAGACGAGGCGCGCTATGGAGAGTCTGAGCAGATGTACAAACGTGCACTGTATATCGATGAAACGGCGCTCGGCGCCAAACATCCTTACGTTGCAACCGATCAAAATAATCTCGCTGGACTCTATCGAGAAACAGGACGCTATGCTGAAGCAGAGAAGCTATATCAAACAGCTCTAGCATCGAGACAAAGTGAACTTGGACCGAACCATCCTCTTGTCGCCAAAAGTCTATCGGGACTGGGCGAATTGCGTCGCGCCGATGGCAAATTGCAAGAGAGCGAAAAGTTGTTCGATCAAGCCCGCGATATTCAAATAAAGGCTCTAGGAGTCAAGCATCCAGATCTTGCCACTACTTACGATCTGCTTGGAGTGCTGCACATTGCAATGCACGATCTCAAAGACGCACAGAGCGATCTATCTAAATCTTATGAAATCAGAATCGCCACTCTAGCTCCGACGCACCCTGATGTCGGCATAACTTATCTGCACATGGCAAAACTAGAACAAGCTCTCAATGATAGAAAGTTGGCGCTTGTCGACGCTGAAAAATCTCGAGCCATCCTTTTTCATGTCCTTGGTCCAGACCACCCCAATACGAAAGAGGTGGCTGCATTGTGCACGCAACTAGGTGCCTTAAACGCGGACCATTAGTTTGCCGACACTCTTTCCTTCAAAGAGACTGTTCAATGCAGACGGCAATTTTTCAAATCCGTCTACGAAAGTCTCCTCAAAAACAATTTCTTGATTGCGCACCCACGGTCCTACGATACTTAGCATCTCGTCCATTCGGTGCTTAGAATCGCGAGCTAGAATGCCCTGAATAGTGGCGCGTTTAAAAAGCATGTGTTGAAGAAATCTAGGTCCCATGTCGGGCTTATCCAGACCACCGTCATACTGGCTCATGGCGCCGCAAACCCTATTTCGGCATCTCGCCAAGGGCCTCTCTTGAAAATTGAAAGCAATCTTCTAAAATTTCATCCGCCAGTGCTTCATCGGAAACTGCTCGTGCCAGAGACATGGCGCCTAGGCAGATTGCAATAAGAGCCGTGGCGTCTCTCTGGCTTTTTTCTTTTTTGCAAGCAAGCTTGCTCTTAATTTTTGAGCGCCAGCTTCGAAAATAATTTTCAAGAGCCTGCTTGGCTGGTTCGTTGGCCCGGCTTACTTCCGAAACCAGAGGCGGAATCGCGCAACCGCGCAGAATTTCTTTGCGATGAGCCCGACTCATGTAGCGTCGCAGAAAATTATTCACCCAGGCTGAGTCATCAGACTCGTCGAGTCCTTCTTCAAGCATTGCTTCGGCATCAAAGAAGGCCTTACTCAACGTTTCGGCAAATAGTTGGTCTTTTGATGGAAAATGCGCATAAAAGCCGCCAGCAGTCATTCCAGCTTTATCCATGACCTTGTCGATGCTGCCAGATTGAAAGCCGATTTCCTTGAACACATTGGTGGCCGCCTGGATGATTGCGGCTCTTGTCTCTTTTTTGCGATCGGCTGAATATCTCATAGGGTCATCATATTACGTTCGTAATCCTCTCGCAATCTATATATGTTACTCAGGGATATCTCTTGCTCAGCGAAACCGTCCATAAGCTTTTTCGAAGAAATAAGTTGATAAGAAGTTGGTTGCGCTAGAATTCGCTGCATTCAAAACGGAGCATAAGGAACGGCATGGACAAGATAAAACTGGCTGATTACCTTTTTAAGCGCATTCAAGATCTCGGTGTCGACACGACATTCGGCATCCCTGGTGATTTCGCGCTACCTCTTTATGCTGCCCAGGACCGTCTTGGCTTAAAGACCGTCGTCATGACTCATGAGCCATCAGTTGGTTTTGCCGCAGACGCTTATGCTCGCTTACGTGGTTTTGGCGTGGCTATGGTTACATATGGTGCTGGTGGCTTGAATATGGTCAATCCTATCGGTCTTGCTTACGCCGAGCAATCTCCAGTGCTGGTTATAAGCGGCAGTCCCGAGACTCGTTTCCGCAACCAGAAGCCGCAATTGCATCATTGTGTCAAACACTTTGACACTCAATTGAATGTATTTGCCGAAGTGACCGAGTCCCAGTCTTTATTATTAGATCCCAAAAATGCCCAGATTGAAATTGACCGAGTACTTGATACCACTGTCAAATCTTCGCGTCCGGGATATTTAGAAATCCCACGCGATATGGTGAACATCGATATCGATGCCAAAGAGCGAGCGTCTAAGTCAGTTGAAGGACATTCTGCTGCTCTCAAGCAAGCAATTGATGATATTCAAACGTATTTGCAAGCGGCTAAACAACCAGTCATGTTTGTCGGTGCAGAAACCAGACGCTTTCATTTGAAAGAAAAAGTGGTGGCACTGGCTGAAGCTTTAAATATTCCTGTCGTCACTTCAATTCTTGGAAAAGCTTCATTTCCCGAATCGCACAAAAATTTCATCGGCAATTATTTCGGTCAATTCGGCAATCCCAAAGTGCGCGAATATGTGGAATCAGCTGATTGCATTTTATCGCTTGGTGCGGTTTTAACCGAGATGGAAACAGGCGGTTATACAGCAAAATTGCCTGCTGAAATTTTGATTCAGTTGACTTCAAACGAAATTACTTGCGGATACCGTGCTTATAACGGCATCGATTTAAAATCTGCCGTCGATGGCATGTTGGAGCGCTTTTCGTCTAACGGCAAAGGCAAGACCAATCTACCTAAATTCACTGTGCCTCAAATTGCTGACGAAGTGATTATGTCGTCGCCGAACGTCAAACATTTGACCGTCGCTGGCATGATTGAATCTTTGAATGCGCATGTAAATGGTGGCTATTCAATCATCTCGGATGTGGGAGATTGCTTGTATGCAGGCATGAGCATCAAAACCGATATTTTTATTGCGCCTGGTTATTATTCCAGTATGGGATTCGGCGTGCCAGCTGGCATCGGCGCACAGGTGGCAACACCTGAACGCCGCTCAATTGTTCTTGTAGGAGATGGCGGTTTTCAAATGACTGGTCTCGAGATGAGCACGGCGGTCAAACTCGGCTTGAATCCAATCATCATCGTCTTTAATAACGCCAGTTATGCGATGTTGCGTCATATCGACAAACCGCGCGATTACTACAAATTGCAGCGCTGGGATTACACAGCTCTAGCTAAAGCTGTTGGTGGCGACGGTATGCAAGCACAGACAAAGGGCGAATTCGAAAAAGCGTTAAAGGCTGCACACGCCAGCGACAAAATGTTCTTGATCGACGCAGTCATTGAAGATGGTGATATCTCCCCAACTTTAAGAAGATTGACCGAGCATTTTGGCGCCAAAGTCAGAGCATCAATTAGCTAAAGCAATTACCGTTCTTGCTGGGATGTAGTTGGGCTGCAATATACGGAAAGTCTTTATTGAGGCAATTGTCTTTGCTCACACGTTTATGCGCGCAATAAGGGCAGCCGCTGCCCCGCATCCTAGACTTGATACCTATCTCCCACTCGTGGCCTTTATCTTTGCGAAGTCACGCCACGTGATATGGTGGCATTGACAACAAAGAAATATTGGCGGCTAGGTCGTTGTGGACATTCCTGGAAAGAAACTGTAAGGCATCGAACTGCAGATAATTATGGCTGCCCAATCTGTAAGGCAGAACGTCGCGCCAAAAATAGTTTGTCGTCCACCAGCCTATCGCGCGATGCAAGTCAACGATAATCAATACTAATTGCCCTGTTGCATCATTTAAAGATTTGGCTCTGAGATCAAAAAATTACGCAGGAAAATCTCTTTACCAGCTCAAGGCGTTCATTCTCAGCCCAAAGATGAGTGGAATCGGTCTGAGCTTCTTGCCCGCGAAAAAATAGACTATGCAGAAATCAGCACGCAATGGCGCCATCCACGCGTCAATGGATGCTCTGCGGTCGAAGTGTTAGCATCGTAACATCACTGTTGTGTTTTAAGTGGAGTATCAAGATGAGTCGAGAACGCGAAGCTATTTTCTTAAATGGCTGGATTGCACTGGGTATCCATTTGTTACTTGTCGCATGCACCCTGTTCTTAAATTGGACAGCTATTTGTGGTGCCGCTAACTACATTTATCATCCAACCACTGTCACACAAGAGTATGCGAGTTTGGCGCCGATGATTCCTGTGATTGTTCTTCTCGTCTTTCTGGCATTTCTGCTCCATGGCTATTTCACGCTTTCTCCAAATAGCGCAAGTGTGATGATGTTCTTTGGTTCATACGCAGGTACGGTTCGAAAGACAGGTCTTTTCTGGACAATCCCGTTTTATAAGCGCAACACGCAATCGCTTCGACTGCAAAGTCTCCAGGGGCCGATCTTAAAAGTGAACGACAAGCAAGGCAATCCCATCGAGATTTCACTTGTGCTGGTTTATCACATCGAAGATACTGCGCAGGCGCAATTTGACGTTTACAACTTCAAAGAATATGTGTCTATTCAAAGTGAGTCTGCCCTGCGTCATCTTGCCACCAAGTACGCCTATGACCATGCTGATGGCGAGGAGTTGACATTACGTGCGAGCACCGATGCGGTCTCGCAAGCGCTGCAAGTCGAGTTGCAAGAACGCCTATCGAGAGCTGGTGCCCGCGTTGACGAAGCGAGAATTACACATCTTGCATATGCTCCAGAAATTGCAATGGCGATGTTGAGACGCCAGCAAGCGTTCGCTGTGATTGCCGCTCGCCGGCAAATAGTTGAGGGAGCGGTAGGCATAGTTAATTCAGCATTAGTGGAATTGAGTAATCTGGACCTCGTGGAGTTTGACAACGAGAGCAAGGCGGCATTGGTGAGCAACCTGCTGGTAGTGCTTTGCAGCGAGTCGCAAGTTCAGCCAGTCATCAACGCTGGTTGAAAAAGTCCATCAATGATCGTCTGCATTTTTGCGAGAACATCCTGCGCATCAATTGTCGGTGGAATCACTAAGCCCCTAAATGCAGTGGCACTTCCCAGTCGTTGGGCAATTGCATGCCGCACTAACAGGCTCAAAGCTGATGCAAGATCGACGGAGCGATCATCATCGGTCGCTTATAGAAATCTGGTTCGATTGGTATTGAGGGAGTGTTCGCTGTAGCAAATTTGCAGGATTTTCTCACATTTTTCCAACGAGCTCATAATCGAAAGTTTTTTCGAGTTTATCGTCTAAAAGAATCTAGACCTTGCACTTTTCTCGCCTGATATCGGTAATGAACTGGTGGCATGTTTCGGTCTTGGAAGACTGTAATTTTGAAACATCTTGGTCGACGAAGCGATCTCCCGGGATTGTCTGTGTGCTGATTACATCTATTCCATGCTTGCGCCTTTCTTCGGACTAGCTTGACTGTGGTCAAATTCGTGTGCACACTGATTTCTAATAGCACTAGCCATCTCGTTTATTTCTTCATCCTTCATTGAAAAAATTTGTCGAATGAATGCACTACGAAAACACTCGGTCGACATTGAGAAGGCACGACCTCCAGAAGGGTCGTTGTAGTTGAGGCGCTGCGGTTGTTCCACATTGCTTGGATAATTCGATGCTTCTGCTACGGTTGAGAACAAATCGAGAGCATTGGCAGCCGCAGCGGCTTGTGCCGGTGGCTGTACTTCGTAGAATTTATGCTGCACCATGAATAACGCCCAATCAATAACTTCGCCCTGCGATATACCAAATTCTTCAGCGAAGTGATTCAACGTCTCTTTCGAAAATGGCTGTACCTGGCAGTGAATATTGACGCCGCCTTTTGCTGGACGGCCATTAGCGGCGTATCCACCTAGTTTGCCCTTCGACAAATTTTCTAAAGCATCATCTAAAACATCTTCGTAAGCTGACCAGGCATCCGCTTCTGTCTCCCCTTGAGCGATTGCAATTGGAAACAATGCCGAACGAACGAGATAAACCTCGTCCTCAGCTTCCCACCAGCAGATTGCTGTCTTTTTGATAGCGCTACGCTTAGCCATCTCGATTACCTCATCTCTTCCCTTAAAACCGAGAACTGTTCCGATTATTTCGGAATCAATTGCAATCGCTCAACACCTTCATAGAATTCCTTGACTGACCACGAAAGATAGATCTTTGCTGGATGGCTTAGTGCCACGTAAGCTACAACGAGATCGGCATCTTTGGTTTTGACGACTTGGTGTTTCTTGGAGTCAGCGATGTAGCAACCATAGTCATGAACAAGTTTTTCAAATGCTCGTTCGTCCATTGCTTTAACCATTTTCGCGCCTGGATTTCGACTGTTAATACATTATATATGGGTTTTCTGTACGGAGCAATGTGGAAAACCTGCAGGTACTCGAGCCAATCTCATCGCTAAGCAAATTGTTCTAGCGCTCCTACTCGGGGTTATTCTGAAAGTTATCCTAATTGCAATCACTGTTGGAAATTATGTTGATGCTGTTACGGTGGCAAATGGCTCGGCTCCCAACTAGTCAAAGAAAAAAGTCGAAAGAATCAGCTCTGAAGCTAAAATACTGCAGTCGCTCAATTACGACGGGATTCAAAAACTGCTGGAGGACCATAGCCATGAAACTTCAGAGCCTTTAGAGCTCCGAGCTTTAGTAAAGAGCGCTGGGTCAGAGAGCTTTGCGACCTTTCACTGTAACGCGGTGTCAGGACCGAGAGAATTACTGCAGTGGCGGATACAGTAAAGCCTTGCTGCCACGAACTTGTATGAGCTTGCCGTCTTCAATGGCTACCGTGGCGATGGTGTCTTTATTTCTAAGTAGCCTGACTGAACTCTCTCGACCATACTTAAAAAGAATCCAGTCATTCGGTCCGAAATCAAAATTTTCATCCGCTGTCAATGGCGAAATTTGCTTGATGACATCGCCACCACGGTACACAAGATTTGTTACTGTACCGGTGTTGTCGGTGGTGACATACAGTTTGCCGTCTGGATCGCTTGAATTGAGATTCAATTCACCAGTGCGGCTGTCTCCTTGCTCTTGCAGCGGCGTCACATCTTTGCCGATTTCCGGGTGAGGATACTCCTTCCATGGGACAAAGTAACCAAAATCGGCTCTTTTCTCGCCGTTCTTGTCCATTTTTATGGCGTAGGAAAATGGTTGCGTGGCACCAAGAGCTGTGGCTGCTTTTGCGGCGAATTTGTAATAGTCATCAGGAATCTCGTCAGGCTTGGCTGAGTCCAGCTCAATGGCCACGGAGGCGTGCCCGAGCCTGGCCAATTCTCTGTTTAGTGTACTCCAGCATTTGCGCAAGCCTAGATGACCGTTGCCGCTGAAAGTCACCAGTTTTGCTCCTGGAGTTTCCTTTAGTACCTCATCAATCTTTTTTGCCCAGGCAATGTCTCTCTTGTTCATTTCAGGGTCGGTGCGCTCATAATCGATTTCCAGGGCTAGAGGCCGGATCTGCGAGCCTGTTGTTTGATTGTAGTCTTTGATGGCGTCAAGGATCTTCAAATAGCCTTCAGGAGCCCCGGGAGCATAATCATAGGCTACAAATGTGTCTGGTGTGAGCAATTTGTCCGCTGATACTGTACCGCTCACATAACCGTCAAGAAGCTTTTGATCCCGCTGATTGATCATTTCGAAAGCGACAATACTGTAGTTCTGTTGAGCTAGATCTATAACACTGGCCGCCATATATTCCTTGTCCCCAAGGGAGCTGTGCTTTTCGCTTATGGTACAAACTTCTTTCTGCTGGCACAGCTGAGCCAGGGGGCCGGCATCTTGCCCTGCATGAGTTGAGAAGAACTCCTTAGCCAGAGCTTCACTGGCGTCCGAGGGCAGCACGGGCTGGTTGGTGCTGTGTTTATAATCGTATAAATTCTCCGCGGCAATGTGCAAATTTTCTGGATCTAAGTGGCATCCCTTTGGTAAATTTTTAGGTTGCTCGGCAGAGCCTGTTTGCTTGCTTGAATCCATCACACCTGCCTCTCTGAAGGAGTTGCTTCGCCTTGACCCTTACCATCAATTACTCTAATGGCGCTTACCGTTTTATGCCAATGGGAAAATCCCCAATCTGAGCCAACTTCAACCCAGGTTGAAGGGTATTCGTAGAGAAAAACTCAATAGCCCCTGGTGACAACTTCGCTTGCCCGTGCCAATTAACTGCAGCGCTCAGTTTTTTCTCAAGGCTCTCTCGACAGCTGTGTGTGCCGCTGCCACAGCTGATTCTGCTCGGGGCATTCCCTGCAGACTGCTGTGAGCCAGTGAAAAGGAGCTGTTATCTGTCAAAGCCGCCGATAGTTGGGTCATTTTGTTGAAGAAGCCAGAATTTGTTGCCACCATCGCATGCCCCCAGCGTGACAAAACTACTTTATCGAGTTCCTTCGCCAGATTCTGGCAGACCGGCTCCAGCTGCTCGCTCATCGTGCGTGCAAGCTTTACTCTATCGCCTTCAAGAAGAAGAGTTCTTCCTTGCGAGCCCGGGGCAAACGGCTGATACAAAGTCATGACTGCGCCCATTTTTCGTGAGTACTCGCCCAGTTGTTGATATGGAGTTTCGGCAAGAAAAGCTTCTTTGATGGCATATGGTGCGCCCAGCCAGTTAGTGGCTGATCCTGCCATGACAGGGTTTTTGAGTAAAAAGTTAGCGACCAGATAGGAGCCATATTTAAAGCTCAGCATCTTAGCCTTGGTGGTGTCATCGATATTTCGCAAAATTCTTGCTGCCACCAGCAATGGAGAAGTGACAATGACATGTTTGCATTTGACTTTGTGCATCCTTTTCTCTTTATCGCTAAACATCACGATCGCATGGTCGGAAGCGATCTCGATCGCCCAGACAAAGCTTTCTGTCTGACAACGATGCTTACTGTCTTGCAATGAGGCCGCTAGAGCCTTCGTTATGGCGGCGTTGCCGCCTTTGAAAACAGTGGTCGGTTGAACCAGACTAATAGTGGTGGCATAGCCTGCCAGCGTCGAAATTTTATCGACACCCAAACAATTATTGACCCGGCAGATGCTGTCTAAGAGTCCTTGGAAAGCTGGACTGTACGCAGTTAGTGAGTCTTTGAAAATAGATGAATCCAATTTGCTCAACTGCATATCAATTAACGGTATCTGTAGCGGACCATCTTTGATCAGCTGCCAGATTGGTTTAGCTGAGTCGATGAATTTTTTGAGATCGCGAGTGACTTCATTATCTCGTTTGCTTTCATTAGAAAGAAACTGCCAGTATTTCTCGGTTGCGGTGTCAAGCTTGAAGCGATTTTGACTGCTTTGCAAAATTACTGGTTGCAGATTAAGCTCATCGAGGAGTTGCTCCATAGCGCCTTGCGGCACATCGATTCTGGTGCCTCCAAATGAATAGTCCAGACCTTGATATGTCTGTCCCCGGCACTGTCCGCCAAGTTCGGCATACTGCTCGAAGAGCATATAATTGTAGTTATTAAGATAATGAGCGGCTGTTAGTCCCGATATGCCACCGCCAATAATGGCAAAATCAATCGTTTTTTCGCTTTCTCCTGGAAATTTTGGGAATTCGGCATCGCGCATCTCGTGCCCGATCGTGAAATTATCACCAGTCCAGGCGCCTGTTTCGTAATGCCAGCTACTGTTTGTTGTTTGGCTCGATGCAGAATGCGTTTCAAAGAATTCGCCAAGCGCTAGGGAACCAGAAAGTAACCCAGCTGTTTGAAGAAATGAGCGCCTTGTTAAAGAATGTTCGCCGTCCAAGAAAATACCAGCGTTTTGCGGAGCTTCTTAATTGAGCTTGATTTTATCACTTCCTGCACCCTGACGGGCTGATGTCACTTTCCTCACTGTTTCGAACTGGGTAGTAAAGCGACCGAAGCAATGATTATGATAAGTGGCAGAAATCGTTTTCAAACGAGCCTGCATGGGAAAATGACGGTTTACGTCATTCCAAATTTGGTGGATCAGGATGGAAGTCAAATTGAACGAATCAGAAGACAAAATTTCTGCAAAGAGCGCTCAATTCGAGGAAAAGAGAACGCATATTCGCAAAGGCGGCGCTCCCAAGTATCATCAAAAGCTTATTGAAGAAGGCAAGCTTTTCGTCCGCGATCGCTTGAAACTTTTGCTCGACCCGGGCTTTGAATTAGAAGATGCCGATCTCGCCAACAATATGGAAAAAGACCTGCCGGCTGACGGAGTTGTCACGGGCGTTGGTCAAATCGAAGGCAAAACTGTCTGCTTCATGGCCAATGACTCAACCATCAAAGCTGGTTCGTGGGGATGGCGTACAGTCGAAAAAATTATTCGCATTCAGGAAACGGCTCAAAAGCTGAGAGTGCCTCTGATTTATCTGGTTGATTCGGCTGGTGCACGCATCACCGACCAGATTGAGATGTTCCCTGGTCGTCGTGGCGCTGGAAAAATATTCCACAATCAAGTCAATCTTTCTGGCTTCATTCCTCAGATTTGTCTGTTGTTTGGGCCATCCGCTGCTGGCGGCGCTTATATTCCGGCATTTTGCGACATCGTCATCATGAACGAAGGCAAAGCATCGATGTATCTCGGCTCTCCTCGCATGGCCGAGATGGTTATTGGTGAAAAAGTTTCGTTGGAAGAAATGGGTGGTGCTAAAATGCACTGCTCCGTCAGTGGTTGTGGTGATGTGCTCGTTAAATCGGAAGAAGAAGCAATCAATTTGTGCAAAGATTATTTGCGCTTTATGCCGTCCAATTGCCATCAACAACCGTCTTTGCTGCCGACCACTGAACCTGCATTCAACCCCAAATCGCTGGACGAAATTATTCCTGAAAAGGAAAATATTCCCTTCGATATGTATCAGGTCATCGATAAGTTGATTGATGCAGGCTCGTTTTTTGAAATCAAGAAATTATTCGCGGCCGAGCTCATTACTGGATTTGGTCGCATCGGTGGGCGAGCTGTGGGTATCGTTGCCAATCAGCCGCGCGTTAAAGGTGGAGTGCTTTTTGTCGATTCATCAGACAAAGCTGCGCGTTTTGTCTGGTTGTGTGATGCTTTCAATATTCCGCTTTTGTTCTTAGCGGATGTACCAGGTTTTATGATTGGTAGCAAAGTCGAAAGGGCTGGCATGATTCGTTCTGGTGCCAAAATGATTTCAGCAGTTTCATCGGCCACGGTGCCAAAGATTTCAATCATTGTGCGTAAAGCATATGGTGCAGGTTTATATGCCATGTGCGGTCCAGCGTTTGAACCAGATGTTTGTCTGGCTCTGCCTACTGCCTGGATTGCTGTAATGGGACCAGAAGCTGCTGTTAATGCCGTTTTCTATAACAAGATTATGGAAAAACCTGAAGCCGAGCGTCCAGCGTACGTTGAGCAATTGCGCAATGAATATAGAGAAGACGTTGATATCTATAAACTTGCTTCTGAGATGATTGTCGATGGTATGGTTTCACCGCGACATCTGCGCTCTGAGCTGGTCAATCGTTTCAACGCTTACGCGAATAAAACGATGCCGAAGATTGATAAAAAGCGCAGCGTCTTGCCTGTTTAATCGGAAATTGTTTTTACTCCTTTTTATTGTTCTTTGTCAGGAGGATTAGTTCGTGGCATCAAATATGGTGAGTGTTAAACTCAAAGATGGTCAGGTCATGCAGTGTTATGTCTCTAAGCCTGAGCGGCCCTCTGCTCCTGCCATTGTTGTTGTGCAAGAAATTTTTGGTATCACCGATTGGCTCAAAAGCTTTGCCGATGGTCTTGCGGCAAAGGGCTATGTAGCAATTGTGCCCGATTTGTTTTGTCGTCTGGAACCGAATATAAAACTCGATGATAACAACGAAAAAGAATTGCAAAAAGCTTTCAAGCTTTACGGTGAGTTCAATCAGAACCAGGGTGTCGAGGATTTAAAAGAAGTTGTAGAGTTTGCTCGCAAAGCTGATGGCGCAAGCGGTAAGGTTGGAATTACTGGCTTTTGTCTGGGCGGTTTGATGACTTACTTTATGGCCTGTCGCTCTAATGTTGATTGTGCCGTTGCTTATTATGGTGGTGGCATCGATCAGCATTTAGAAGAATCCGTGCTGATCAAGAAGCCGTTCATAATTCATCTGGCCGAAAACGATCAATTCATCAATAAAACAGCGCAAGAAAAAATAATTGCTGCCCTGGACGATGACGAAAAACTGAACGTTCATATTTATGCAGGCGTCGATCACGCTTTTTGTCGTGTCGGCGGACATGGCTATTTCGCCCCAGCGGCAAAGTTGGCTAACGAAAGAACTGATGAGTTCTTTGCCAGCAATCTTTGAGGTTTAGTTCTCATTTTCGGAAACCTTTAGCGGCCTTGATGCTTCTCTAAAAATACGGTTGTGTTTCAAAATTCGCCAATGTGGTGATATCTGGAGGTTAGGAAAATGTGGAGTGACGAGCAACTCAATGACGCCATCAAGGTGCTTTTACACAGCTCTGGCGAGAAATGCGTGCAGAAGGTTGAGGACAAGCTTGAAGATGGTAGCCAGGAAACTTATTTGGTAGTCGGCGATGTTACCTACACAGACCCTTTATATATAGAAGCCCTGGAGTCTCTGATCAAAAAAGGGCAGATGCAGGCTACAGGCGATAGCACCGAAAAAGGCCGCTCATCTTATAAATTGGTCGGCAATTAACTCGAGCAAACCATCCTCTCTTCAAGCTTAATTTTAAGCGTTAGCTAAATCAGACTCTTCGTTTGCGTATTTCTACCAGTGACAATTTATGTCTATCTGGTTAATCTATTTTCTGAAGATCAAAAGCTACGGGCTTTTTTCGCAGAAGATAATGCAAGCGGAGAGTTAACTATGGAAGCGCAAGCTAGTAAATGGGATATACATTTTCGCCGGTGGATGCCGGTTGCTCTGGGAACCGTCGGTTTGTCTCTGGTAATCCTGTCTCAATTTCTGGTCCAAGACGTGGGCTCTGAAGCCGTAATCAGCAAATTGGCCGGGATGATTTTGTTCGTAGGGGGCATAATTTCTGTAGTGATTGCCCTGATTAGTTTCTTCCTGCGTGATCAAGAAGAAATCTGGTAGTTTTTACCCAGTGCTGTAAGTCTGTTCACGACTTCTGCACGGCTCCAGTGATAGTCTACTAAAAGTTTCCGGGCGATCCTTATCGATGCTTAGACCGATAGCGGCCCACTTAAAAGACTTTGGTGGATGATTTATGTCTTCTGGATATTTGATCAAAGTTTCGCGAAACCAGTTTTTTGTCGCTACTGCGATATTGCTTTCATTCGGCTTGATATCTTTAATATCGGCGGCTCCGGCTCTGGCTAAGCACAAGGAATTGCCTGTCGCTAATATTTTTACGCCCGCTGCCGATCAAGCCTCAACCACACCCGTTTTCGTCTCCGGCAATGGTAAACCAATCGTCAATAAGTCGGTTGAAGAGCCTCGCTGGGACAACGTTAAGGCGCTTCCAGATATAAAACCTGAGCAAACCAAAGCAATAAATAAGATGCAGGATCAGTACAACAAGTCGATGGCATCTATTCGCAATGAAATGAATGATGCGAATCAAAAGTTGAAGAATTTAAAAGAACATAAGCCGATGACGGCTTCGACAGAACGTCTGCCTGCGCCGCTTGGTTTGATCACTCCCGATGGCAAACCTTACATGGGACCACTGCTTGGCGATGCAAGCCTCGGCAATATGGAAAACGGCGAAGAGTCAGTCGATGAGGTGCAAGCTCATATAGATTCTCTCAAGCAAGAAATTAGTGAGTTGAACAAGTCCAACGACAGCCAATTGAAAGCCACATTGACTGCCGATCAGCTTGGTGAGCTGGATTTGATGCGACAAGGAAAATTGATTATCAAAGAACCAAAGAATGTTCTCGCTGACGCTCATTCCATCTCTGCGGCTGGTCCTTCTAATTCTTCTACGCCACCTTCGTCTGGCTCTCAATCAGGCAGTGCAGCTGGCGCAAAAATACTTGGTCGAGTGTTGCGTTCTTCAGCTAGAAGTCTTATCTATCGAGCAGCTGCTGGCGGCTTTTAAATTCGGTTGAACTGCTTGAGCGGATTTAACTCTTTGAACGGACTATACAAGTCGGACATAGTCAGGTTATGCTTGCTGTGATGCGAGAAATTGATGTTCGTCGCGCCTTGCATGGTGCGCAAATTCGAAAGTTGATGTACGACGATCCGCTCGGCTTGATCGTTGACGAACTGGGCATTGAAGAAGGAAAGTTTCGCATTGATGTGGCTGTAATCAACTCCAGATTTCATGGCTTCGAAATAAAAAGCGCATCCGATAACCTTGACCGACTGCCCGCTCAGCAAAACTCTTACAATAAAATCTTCGACCACATGACGCTTGTCGCCGATGAAAAGCACGTTGTGCAGGCGATGAAAATTGTGCCACCATGGTGGGGGCTGGTCGTGGCCACTACGGTCGAAGCAAAGGTGCAGTTGGAAGAAATCTGGCGCTCGCAATTGAACCCTCAAGTTGACTCTTATGCTCTTTGTCAACTTCTGTGGCGCGACGAAGCTTTAGAAGTGCTTAAAGATTTAGGATTGCATCGCGAGTTGCGAAACCGCTCCAGAACCTTGATGTGGAAGCTCTTAGCTACCACGTTGTCGGCGTCCGATTTGCGTGGCACAGTCTCGGCGAAAATTCGATTGCGTAAAGATTGGCGCTAGTACTTTTCTCTTGCTTAACACGCGAAACTCTCTTCCTGACGCTCATTCGAGTGTCTGTGAGATGCGCGTAAAACTGTCAGTGAAACTCTCATGTATAATCTGACCCTTACTCTAAATTGAAGGGGACATAAATGAAAAAGTATGGCTATCTGGCGCTTCTGGCGATTTCGATGCTCGGAGCAAATGTCTCGGCTTTAGCTCAATCGGCAAAAACAGCCACAGCCACTTCCGTGAAGATAGGCTATTTCAATCTCAATTTAGTAAAAGCTGTATATCCTGGTTCAACTGAATCTGAATCATTGAAGACTCAGGCCGAGGCTCAATTGAAGAATGATGTTGAAAATGCCAATAAGAACATTCAAAAATTGAGAGACGCTAAAAAGTCCGAGGATGAAGTGACAAAGGCGGTGCACGACACTCAATTGTCTATCAATGCCGAACAAGGAGCACTGGCCAAACTTATTCAAGGACAAGTGCAAGTAGCTCGTGAAAGAATCTACGGTGCGGTCAATCAGGTAGCCAAAGACAAAGGGCTCGATATCGTTATTGATGCTGACGGATTATTCGCTGGTGGCAAGACTGTTTTGAACAACGGTGTGGATATCACTCAAGATTTGACCAAAATACTTGCTCCTCAACTCGGCACCACAAGTGGTGGCGGCGCTCCAAAAGCTTCTGCTGCTGCTCCAGCCACTCCAGCTAAATAGGCAATTCTGCTTCAAACAAATTTTGGGCCGCTCAGCAAAACTGGGCGGTTCTTTTTTTTGCAGTAAAGTTTTGTTCTCGCCTCTTATAAGGCGGTGTGACTTTGCACGGCTCTATTATTTTCTTGCAGCCAGCCTTCTTCATCTAGCTGAAGGGCAAGGTTTTGATCGTCGCTAGAAACTCGAGAATATCCAATCTTCAACTGGAACGCAGCAAACTTTTTAGTATAAAAACCCGTGACAGGATTGCACAAATTTACAAATGGTTCCTGGCATAGATTTCTTACAGTTTAAAAGTCGAAAATTTGGAGAAACTGTAAAACTACCGAGGACGTAAGGCAAATCACCTTATCCATTACAACGGACAACCAAAAACACTTGAATTGCCGACAGAAGCCTGGATCAACCAACCGACTCCACTAATTTTGTCATCTTTCTAATCTTTATAGACGCACCACATTCGGTGTCGCCTTTGACCGAGCGAATACCAGTATTGCTCCAGCAACCGCCGTGGAGGCATACAGCTTTAGCTGTATGTCGACAGGGAGGAAGCCGTTGGCTCTGCCAACGGAATGCCCTAATTCTTTCCACCTTGTTTCAAGGAAATACTAATAATGAGGCAAATTTTCTACGCTACACTAAATTCCAAATTAATTTGTCTCAAAGCCGTTGACAAGTTCCATCGGCTCTCAATCTGGTTGTCTCTATTACTCGACTTTACTAGGTATAACAAATGAGTGAATCTGAATTTTGGGATTTAATTGCCGAGATTAATGAATCGGACTTAGTGAACCCAAGCACCGTAAGAAGTGTATTGGAACCATTTATAAAACGTCTAACACTACTAGACCGTGATCAACTCGAAAGCTTTCAAGATCACTTAGCTCAAGCATTATTTCGCCTTGATGGTAAAAAATTTGCAGAAGCCAGCAAATCCGGAGACTCAAACGATGGCTTTTTATATGCACGTGCTTTTGTAGTGGCTAAAGGCCAGAAATTTTATAAATGTGTATTGGCGAATCCTGAATTAATGCCAAAAGAGTATGAAGAATGCGAAGAATTACTCTATGCCGTTGAGCATGCCTGGCAATTAAAAGATGAAGATGAATGGTCCTATATCACGCCCGTGAGCTATGAGACTGGGAGTAACACAGATGCGTGGGTTTAAAAATGATCATCAAATCAATTTGACCGAAGCCTCGTATAAATACCTGCCAAATAAATTTTTCTCGTTCAGAAGCCGCCCCAATTCATTACCCAATACTTCATAAACGCAGAGCAAAAGCATGTTGTCGTCTCGACGAATTAAATCTTTCTTGTTTTTTTCGAAAGATTTAGCTAGTAATTTCACACACAGATGCATGTGCTCTTTGGAAATTCTCACTTTATTTGACGATGGTTCAAACTGCGCTAACAAGGCTTTTGCTTCATCAACCTGCTCGGACCATTGCGGCCAGTCAGGATC
>Ga0182030_10003291_pt1 | contig 34458 bp, 26 predicted proteins | sample 812S3MmetaG_FD_121299 | JGI IMG/M metagenome (GOLD analysis project Ga0182030, IMG submission 121299) | Permafrost microbial communities from Stordalen Mire, Sweden - 812S3M metaG (Illumina Assembly) | ecosystem: Environmental > Terrestrial > Soil > Wetlands > Permafrost | place: Sweden...
CATCGGGATGGGGCACGTGACCGGTTTCCACGCGCCTGGGCTAAAGCTGGGCACTCACGAAGCGTTGCAAGTGCGCCGGCATACGCTGCTGGCGCACGGCAAGGCGGTGCAGGAGATCCGCGCAGCCAGCGCAAAGCCTGCCGAGATCGGATGGGCGCCCGTGGTAGCGGTAAACTATCCGGAGACGGAGTCGAAAGAAGATATCGAGATCGCCCGAGCCACTACTTTTTCCCTGATGCTGGAGCCGACGCCCGCAGCGCCGCTCAATCCGTTCTGGAGCAACACCTTGTGGGCGGATCCCATCGTTCTGGGGCGGGAGGTCTCGGATTGGCTGGAGGTTTTCGGTCCCGCTGAGCCTGGGCTCAGCGCGGAAGATCTAAAAACCATCTCGCAGCCTCTGGACTTTTATGGCGCCAACATTTACCGAGGCCAACCGGTGCGCGCGGGCGCGACGGGTGTTGAGAAGGTGCCGTATGCGAGCGGATTTCCGCATACGGCATGCAAATGGGAAGTGACGCCAAAAAGCTTATACTGGGGCCCGAGATTCATATACGAGCGGTACAAACTGCCGGTTGTGATCACGGAGAATGGCCTTTCCAGCATCGATTGGGTGGGCCTGGACGGCACGGTCGCCGACGGCCAGCGCATCGATTTCCTGCATCGCTATCTGCTGGAACTCCGGCGCGCCGCAACCGACGGCGTGGAGGTGAACGGCTATTTTCAGTGGTCCGCGATGGATAACCTCGAATGGAATGAGGGATATAGGGAGCGGTTCGGCTTGATCCATATTGATTACCAGACCCACAAGAGGACTTTGAAGAATTCCGCATATTGGTATCGGGATGTGATTGCATCGAATGGGGCAAGCCTGGACCTCGGTCAGGGCAAGCATCCGACGCGGTGAAGGCAAGGGAACCAATCACCCCTAAAGCGGCATACGACACCGCGGTTGTTTAAGAAACCGTATATATAAAAAACATTCCAGGGGATACCCCGCCGCGCGTATTCGCGTAGAATCCAAAAGTCACCCCTTCCGACCCTCTCCACCCGACCGTATGCCTCTAGCAGCTTTTCCCAAATGTTTTGTCGAATCCCTCACCCTCGAGCAGGAAATGAAAGTCGAGGAGTGGGTCGATATTTGTGATCAATTCGACATTGATGGCCTCGAATTTTTCTCGGGGTTTGCCCCTCTTGATGCGCATGAGAAATGGAAGGGTTACGCAAAGCTGGTAGCCAGTCGCGGACGGACGATCCCGATGCTTTGTCATTCGTCGGACTTTACGATTCCTGACGCGGAGGGGCGAAAGAAGGAGATAACGCGCGAAAAGGCCGCGATCGATATCGCGTCGGAGTTGGGCGCCACTTATTGCCGGGTCCTCACCGGCCAGCGGCGACCCGAGGTTGCGGTAGAACAAGGCGTCGCGTGGGTGAAGGAAGCGATCCTCGAATGCATGGAATATGCAGCGAAGAGTGGCATCGTTCTGATTCTCGAAAACCATTACAAGGACCAGACCTGGAGTTACCCGGAATTTGCGCAAAAACGGGATATCTTTCTCTCGGTGCTCTCGGCTCTGCCCGAATCGCCGTGGTTTGGCGTGAATTACGATCCATCCAATGCCGTGATCGCCGGAGAAGACCCGATCGTGCTTCTCGAAGCGATAAAGAAGCGGGTGGTCACGATGCATGCGAGCGACCGGTATTTTCAAGGCGGGACGGCCGAGGATTTGAAGAAGATGGATCTCCATCCAAGCCTTGGCTATGCATCCATCCTGCAGCACGGCGTCATTGGGAAAGGTCTGAATGATTATGACAAAATCTTCTCGATCCTTAAGTCGGTGGGATTCAAGGGGTGGGTATCCATCGAGGACGGACCTGATCCGAAGACCGGAATCGCGGACATTCGGGATTCCGCAATTTTTCTACGTAAGAAAATGAAGGAGTACGGGTTAAAATGACCTCATCTTTTCCAGAGTTCCATGGCAAGCATGCACTCATCACCGGGGGCACGCAGGGGATAGGCAAGGCGATTGCGCGCCGCCTTGCGAGAAACGGCGCTTTCGTGCATTTGAGCTATGCGCATAACGATAGCGCGGCGGAACAGACTTTCTCGGAATTTAGCCACGCGGGATATGGGGTTCAAACACACAAGGCGGATGGGGCCAATCCCGAAGCCGTCGACGCGATGCTGGCGGGCATAGACCGGCACGGTTCGCTGGATATCCTGGTGTGCAATGCAGCCTACCAGGAGAAGAAGGGTTTTTTCGAGACGGACCTTGCGCTAATGCATCGCACCTTTGGGGTGAATATATTCGGAAACTTTCATCTGATCCAAACGGTAGCCAACAAAATGAGCGCCCAGAAGCGGCCCGGGCGGATGCTCATCTGCTCCTCCGGACACGGCAGTTACGTTTTCAAGGGGACTTTTGCGTACGACGTATCCAAGGCGGCGTTGAATCACTTTATGCGTTGCGCGGCGCTTGAACTGATCGCGCGCGATATCCGTTTAAATGCCATCGATATCGGCTGGACTCATACACCCGGCGAGCGCAAATGGTTTTCCGAAGAGCAACAGAACGAGCTCTCGAAGACCATCCCCGTGGGCCGCGCGGCCGACTCGGATGAGATCGCCGCCGTTGCGGAGTTTCTGCTTTCTGACCAGGCTTCATACGTGGTCGGATCGCTCTACGCGGTCGACGGAGGATTTTCACTTAAACCAAACCCTGAAACATAAATCATGAAAGCGCTCCAATATCACGGCCCCTGGCAACTTACTCTGGAGGACTTGCCCGAACCGGTCATGAGCCCGGATGAGGTATTAATCCGCTCAGAAGCGGTGGGAATCTGCGGCAGCGATGCCCACGGTTACACCGGCGAAAGCGGGCGCAGAAAGGCCGGCATGGTCATGGGACATGAAGCCGCCGGAACGGTAGTAAAAGTGGGCGCTAACGTCAGCAACCTAAAGGAAGGTGATGAAGTGGCGATTTTTCCCACCTTGGGTTGCGGCAAGTGCAAGTATTGCCTGGCTGGGAATGAACACATCTGCCCGGAAAAGCGGATTATAGGCGTCAATAGCGGCACATGGGGAGCCATGGCGGAATTCTTCACCTGCAACGCGAGACAGGCCGTGCGCCTGAGCGAAAAGGTGGATCCCGCAATCGCGCTCCTCGCCGAGCCTCTGGCGGTGTCGTTGCACGCGATCAACCGGATGAAACCGGAAAAAGATGCGATCCTGGCAATCGTGGGCGCGGGAACGATCGGGTTGGCATTGACCGTCGTCCTAAAGAGCCTTGGGCATCAGAATATCTTCATCCTCGACAAAATCGACGAGAAGCTCGCGTTCGCGAAAGAACTTGGCGCGGAGCCGATCAATATTGACCGGGAGGACGCATTGAAGTTCATCAGCGCGAAAACGGGCGGCCAACGGGCAGCGGGTGTTTTTGAGGCAGTCGGCGCCGCCAGCACGGTGAAGGCCGCTTTTGACTTATGCGATTTTGGGGGCACTGTAATTCTTATCGGAAACCTGGCCAAAGAATTCACGCTGCCGCTGCAAGGGGTGACGTCGAATGAAACAACCCTCCGTGGCACTTACGGATTCAATCGCAAAGAGTTTGGCGAGGCGGTGCAGATTGCGCAGAAGAATCAAAAAGTGCTTCAGAAATTCATCACGGGATCATGCACGCTGGAAGAAGCTCCGAAGGTGATGGAGGAACTTGCAAAAGGAAGCCGGCAGGCCATGAAAATCGTTATCCGTCCGCAGGAACAGGCCGCCTGCGTCCACGCGTAACCAGCCCAAACCTACAGTGTACGCACCACCACAGACAAGCCCGGTCGCCCGCCACCTCGATCAAACCAGGGAGACTACGGAAGCGCTTGCGATTACCTACCTGGGGCAGGTCGGTTTTGCCCTGCAGCATCGCGGCATCACAGTCGTCATCGATCCCTACCTCACGGATTCCGGAGATCGCACGCCAGACTTTCCAAGGGGATTTTGGCGTCGCAACTATCCGGCGCCTGTAAAGGCCGAGGAATTGGAGAATATGGATCTTGTCTTGTGCAGCCACGATCACCTGGATCACACGGACCCAGAGACAATCATCGAAATCGCTCGCAGTTCGCCTCAAGCAATATTTGCCGGACCGCGGAAGAGTGTCTCAGTGATGGCGGAAAGTGGAATTCCGGCATCCCGCCTCAGGGTCTTGAACGCGGATGGAAAACCATTCGAGTTTGGGCCAGTGACGATTCATCCCATCGCGGCGGCGCACGAAACTTATGATGTGGATTCGGACGGATTTCACGCTTACCTGAGCTTTATGATTTGCTGGGCCGGTTGGACCCTCTTCCACGCGGCGGATACTGTGTGCACTCGCGAACTTTCCGCCGAATTGGCAAAGTTTGACAACATTGACGTCGCATTCCTGCCGATAAATGGCCGTGATGCGGCCCGCCGGAAACTTGGGATCGTGGGGAATATGAACGCCCAGGAGGCAATTTCTCTTGCGGTTACTCATCACTTTGGGCTGGTTGTGCCCACTCACTACGATCTATGCGAAGCCAACCGGGGTTCTCTCCCGGAATTTGTCCGGGACCTTGAAGCCGCGGATCCGTACCGTCCCTTCAAGGCATTTCGCCCCGGAGAACAGCTTCTGCTTCCGGCCCGTGCGGAGGATGGTCGTTAGGATGCCATCCGTACTGATCATCCTCTTCTGACTATGGACCTATTAACAATTGCGGGTACCCGCACTTGGGTGGCGCCTGAACTGGTGGCATTGAATCGTCTTCCCATGCGGACGACGTACCAGTCCTTCCCCAAGGCGGAGGAAGCGTTGACACGGCCGCGCGAACAGTCTCCGTGGTATCAATCCCTCGATGGCGAATGGTCCTTCCGATTCTTCAATCGGCCCGAAGATATTCACGAAGAGGATGTGTCCCCGGAACATGAGCTTAAAGCGGACGAGTGGGCGGCACTGCCGGTGCCGAGTAACTGGGAGATGCACGGGTATGGCTACCCGCATTATACGAACTTTTACATGCCATTCAACCTGGAGCCCCCGAGGGTTCCGGACGAGAATCCGACTGGCATTTATCGCCGGGAGTTCACACTCCCGAAGACGTGGAAGGGTCGCCGGGTGGTCATTGGGTTTGGCGGCGCGGAAAGCGTTCTTTATGTCTATGTGAATGGAAAGGCGGTGGGCATGAGCAAGGACTCGCGGCTGCCGGCGGAGTTTGACATTACTTCCCACCTGAACGCGAATGGCCGAAATGTAGTTGCGGCGGTCGTGGTAAAATGGTCCGACGCGTCCTATGTGGAAGATCAGGATCATTGGTGGCTCGGGGGGCTGTCCCGAGGTGTCTATCTCTACTCCACGGGACCTGTGTTTCTGGCGGATGTCTGGTGCAAGGGCGGGCTCGACGCGAAACTTATCAACGGAAAACTCGAGGTGGAGGCCCGGATCGCATTCCCCGCTCAGCCGGAGGAAGGCTGGCAAATCTCCAGCCAATTATTTGACTCAAAGGGAAAGCCGCTGTTTCGGAAGCCGCTCACAGCGGTGTTTGCCATTACACGTGCCGTGGTTTACGGCGAAAGAGGTGTCGAGGATGCACGAAGGCTCCGGGCTGTGGCCGCGGCGGATGTGCCCAAGGTGAGGCCGTGGTCGGCGGAAGTGCCGGAGCTATACACGGCGGTGATTACTCTCCAGAAGCCGGATGGCACGGATGTCGAGTCGACGGCTGTGCGGGTTGGATTCCGTTCCATCGAGATTGGTAATCGCGAACTGCTGATCAATGGAAAGCCGATTATAATCCATGGGATGAACCGACACGACCACGACGACCGGACGGGCAAGGTTGTGAGCCGCGAGAATATGCGGCGCGATGTCGTGCTGATGAAGCAATTCAACGTAAATGCGGTCCGAACTTCGCATTATCCAAACGATCCATATTGGTATGATCTCTGCGACGAATACGGGCTCTATGTGGTCGATGAGGCGAACATCGAAGCGCACGGGTTTTACCGGCAGCTTTGCACCGATGGGCGCTATTCGCAGGCATTCCTGGAGCGGGGTAAACGCATGGTCGAGCGCGACAAAAACCATCCGAGCATCATTTTCTGGTCATTGGGAAATGAAAGCGGCTACGGATTCAATCACGATGCCATGGCAGGCTGGATCCGAGGCTACGATCCCTCCCGGCCCCTCCACTACGAGGGCGCCATCGCGACGGAGGAGAAGTTTGGCCAGGGCGAACGTGTTACCGATGTTATCTGCCCGATGTATTTGCGGCCCGAGCATGTTGTGAAATGGGCGCGGGATACGAACTCCAAAGACCGCAGGCGTCCGATGATCCTTTGCGAGTACTCCGGCGCAAGCGGGAATAGCAACGGAGGCATGAATCTTTATTACCAGGCTTTTGAATCCGAGCATGGAGTACAAGGGGGATTCATTTGGGAATGGATGGACCACGGCCTGATCAAGAAGGACGCCAACGGAACTGAGTATTGGGCCTATGGTGGGGATTTTGGTGATATTCCCAACGACAACCACGCGCTCGCCAACGGGGTGATCTTTCCCAATCGGGTGCCTAAACCCGCGCTTTACGATTTCAAGAAACTGGCGCAGCCGATCGGCGTCAAAGCGGGGAAAGGCCGCGGCGAGTTGCTGCTGACCAATAAAGACTTCTTCCGTTCGCTGGACTGGCTCAAGGGTGAATGGAACATCGAGGTGGATGGAAAGCCCGTTGCCTCTGGAAAGCTGGCCGCTCTGAAGACCAAACCACGCGGGACGGATCGGATCAAACTTACCCTGCCGCAAATCACCTGCGAGCCTGGTCAGGAGTGCTTTCTCAATTTTCGCTTTCGTCCTGCGAAGCCTCTCGCTTGGGCCGATGCTGATCACCTAGTCGCCTTTGAACAGCTCCCGCTTGATACGAAGCTCCAAAAAGCTCCGCGGAAGGTTGCCAGGGTAACGGCGCCGCCTCTTGAAACATCGATGGAGGATGATCGCCTTGTCATTTCGAGCGAGTGGTTCACACTTACCGCTTCGGCGTGCGCAAGCGCGATTCAATCGCTGAAGTGGAAAGGCCGCGAGGTGATCCACCAGGGTCCGAGCCTCAATGTCTGGCGGGCGCCGATTGATACGGAAGGCAGCCAATTTCTCGATGCTCCGGGGTTGCTCCCCGAGCAGACGCAGAACGCCGGGATCCTGGGTTCCTGGGTCAAGGCGGGACTCGATCGCCTCGTGATGGAGGCTGGGCCGATGCAAGGCCGGAAAAACAAAGATGGCTCGGCGGACTTTTCGATAGAGACCGTCTGGCGCTCGCCCGTTTCCGGGCTCAAGTTCCGTCACCAACATCGTTATACCGTACGTCCGGATGGGCTTATCACAGTTAACAACCGGATTCAGCCGGATAAGGATTGGCCCGCCCTGCCGCGCATCGGTGTCACCCTTGTTGCCCCGGAGGGGATGGAACAGCTTCAATGGCTTGGACGGGGACCGTGGGAAAGCCATTCGGACCGTAAGAACGGCGTGCCGGTGGGCATCTACTCCGGAACCGTTTCGGATCAATACGTCCCGTATATGTTTCCCCAGGAAAACGGCCACAAGACTGATGCGCGCTGGTGCGCTCTTCTGAACGATATTGCGGGGGGCTTCCTCGTGGCGGGAGACCCGTTGATTGAATTTTCCGCCCGCCATTTCACCGACCACGAATTGTACCGGGCGCGCCATACGAGCGATCTGACTCCGCACAAGGAGACTTACCTAAATATCGACCACCGGCATCGCGGTCTGGCCACTGCCTATTGCAGTGAGGAGACTGAGCGGCGGCTCGGCATCGAGAACAAGACGTATAACTTCCGATATTATCTCCGCCCATTCAGCAAAGGAGAATCGATTTCCGATCTGGCGCGTTCCGCGAGATTCTCGTAAGACGCGCAAAAGCCTTCCAACGGACAACGAAGTCCGCCACACTAAGCCTCGCCCAGCGCGGGCCAAAATCAGTCAGGACCGATGCTCCCCCCCACTATAAGGCGAGATTTGAGCACAGCAGAGATCAAACCATCGGGAAAAGTCTGGACCGAAGGCACACTCGGCTACACTCGGGCTGGGCTTGCCATTCTCTTCTTCTGGTTGTTATGGGGCGATTTTTCATGGGCGATGAAGGATCGGGGCGTTGGCCCCGTCGCGACGCTGTTGTTCAAGAAATATTCGGCGTCGGATTTTTTGGTTGGGATGTTACTGGTTTCGCTGCCGATGCTGATCTCGATGGTGGCAGGTCCGATTGTCAGCTATAAATCCGATCGTCATCGAGGGCGCTTCGGTCGTCGGATTCCCTTCCTGCTCATCCAGACACCGATCGCCGCACTGGCGATGGTGGGTCTGGCTTTCAGCCCTGTGCTCGGGAAATTTCTCAATGCCGCCCTGGGAACCTTTTCGCCCGGACGGGATGGCTCGGTCCTATTCTTCCTTGGTACGTTTTGGGTGATCTTCAACGTCACCAGCATCGTTGCGAATACGATCTTTCAGGGCCTTATCAACGATGTCGTCCCACGAGAAATGCTCGGGCGCTTCTTCGGCGCGTTTCGCGCCGTGAGCCTGATCGCGGGGATGGTTTTTAATCGTTGGATATTCGCCAAAGCAGAAACGGGTTACCATTGGATATTTCTGGGGATGGCGGCCTTATATGGCGCCGGATTCATCTGGATGTGCCTGAAGGTCAAGGAGGGAGAATATCCGCCGCCCCCGCCGCCAGACCCCAACCGCGGCGCTCTGGCCTTCCTGACCGCCAGCAAGGGGTATCTAAAAGAATGTTTCGGGAAGCCTTACTTTCTCTGGTTCTTCGCCGCTCTCAATCTCTCGTGGCTGGCTTTTGTGCCGGTTAATACTTATGTGCTTTTTTACGCGAAGGACCTGCATATGGACCTTCAAACATACGGAAATTGCTCGGTGCTCTCCTTCTTCGTTTCCCTGGTGCTTACCTATCCGCTCGGGAGTCTCGCGGATCGTTTCCATCCGCTGCGGACTGGAATGGTCATACAGGGTATTTACATCGTCGTGACACTGGGAGCCGGATTTCTTGTCCACGACGCGGGGAGCTTTGCCATCGCCATCGTATTGAACAGTGTGGTCGCCGGCGCCTGGATGACCGCGGTGGCATCGATCGCGCAGAAGTTGCTGCCGAGAAACAACTTCACGCAAATCGCCTCGGCCGGAGCGATCCTGGGCAGCTTCACCAATATCATGGTGCCTCCCCTGGTCGGCCTGTTCCTGGATCACCATCATCACAATTACCGTTACACGTTCTTCATCAGCGGCTCTATCGCCATTGCCGCGCTTCTTACAAGCCTCGTCCTGCACCAAAAATTCATGCAGCTCGGCGGTCCCAAGAACTACGTCGCCCCAGAGTAGGAAAAAGGCACGGCGGGAATGGGGGGGGGAATCCAGGCAGCGTACGACGCCCTCTTATCGCATCCGATTACGGTCCCGTGACTTCCAGTCTTATGAATTGTCTGGAAGCCCCGCTCAACGAGAGGAAGTCCTGGACTGTGACAGTCTGAGTAAGTCCGCCCGGATTGTTCATCGCGCTCACCAGGGATGTGTAACCGGTTCCTGAATTCCATGTCTTCAAATCGGACGATACCTGCGGTGTATAGGTGAGGTCCGTCGCGCCAATGACCTTCGTATACGTCAGGCTCAAATAATTCGACCCGCTTATAGCAACCGACCCGACTTGCGGAAGCCCTTGCGATCCATTTGACCATGGATCGAGATTGAGCGCGTACTTCATCAGGTTGGTGATCCCGTCGCCAGCCGGCATCGCCATATCTCCGCTGATATTGGTGCTGCTCAATTGTGCGGCGCTAAAATAACGGCTTTGCCATGTACCAAATGGGGTTCCAATCATCGTCAGACTCACCGTCGCCGAGGTCGAGCCACTCGCATTCGCTGCGCTGAGCACGATGTTGCTGATCCCGCTTGCTGACACGGTCCCGGAAATCAATCCGCTCGTGGAATTGACCGTCAAGCCGGTCGGCAATGCCGCTGCATTGTAGGCCGTCGGAAAATTCGCCGCCGCGATTTGGTACGAAAATAGGGCTCCTGCCGTGCCGGTCGCCGAAGCCCCGTTCGTAATCATTGGCGCCGCAGGGACAAGCATCCAACTTTTCAGCGGTACCACCGCCGGCGCAGCAATCGTCGGAGTCGTTTTCGTCCCCGGCAGTGCGACCATCCATATACAAATTGTCGTCGGACCGGATGTGGCAAGATGAATCTGGAGCTTCCTGAAGTTCGGATTCGCCGTTTGGCCCGGGGGAATTGTCGGCCCTGGTACCAGGGGTACATCCGAGCCAGTTGTAAACAGGGCGCCGGGAGGCGAAAGAATTTGCAAGTACAGGTTTCCCGATCCGTACGCATCGCCCCCTTGGAGTGTTACATTGGGGGCGGCTGTACCAGTCATGATCAATTTTTCGGCGGGAACTTCTCCCCAGTTCGTAATCTGAGAGGTGGATGTTTGATCATCCCCCTGGTAGTGGAGGAAGGAGTAAAGATCCGTCCCGTTTGGAACATTCAGTTCATCTTGCAGAATTACATAGTCGCTCCCGGATTCCACTGTAGACGGCCGGTTGAACTGCATCCCACGCAGCACCTGAAGCATATTGTTCGTTGCGCTGATCACTGTGTCATACGCCTGCGAGAGATTCATAATCGCGACTCCCTGCTTGGGACTCGAGTTATAGTATATGACCCGCGCCTGCGCATTCGTATCCTGATCCGGCGCGGTACCGGAATTAAGGACGAGCTCGTTCCCACCCTCCGCGCGGCATCGATAATAGCTCCAGTGATTTGGGTAATCATTTGGATTCGTATCAAAATAGGTTCCGCTGTAATTATCGTGCCCCAGCGACCAGACAAACCGGTTGCCGAACGCATCGAGTTCGAATTGTCCCAACTGAAGCATGGAATGGCCCGTATTATTGTACCCCCCCCTGAAAAACAACGTCATGGAATTCGCATCAGTCTCGGGATGCCCCGTGCTGAAAAACATGAAATCATGATATTGATACCATATATCCAGCGGCCTATTCGTTTGCGCTGGATTCATTTGGTAATTGTTATTTCCCTTCGTCCCTCGCGGATCATACCAGATGAAGTCGAACGGATTATGATAGCCAAGCGAGTTCTCGAAGCTTGCATCACATGTTTGATTAAACTTCCACCCGTACCAGAACGTCGCCGGATCCGTTGTCCTGTGACTTTGATCCAACAGGGTGGAACTGCCAGAAACAATTTCAGTATATACATTTGGCAGGAAGGAATCGTTCCAGCCAAAGTCCCCCCAGTATCCGTAATCAATCGGACTTCGAAAATCGATCGTGAATCCGCCGAAACACGCCTGGCCCGGAATCTCCGTAAGCCCGCTATCTCCTCCAGCCGCCGTTTCGAGCGCAGAGAACACGTAGCTCAAGTATTGGGCGGAGTATTGCCAATAGTCCGCACCTTCCACCCACGAGCCTTGGGGACTCGCATCAGAAAGTGTGCCCCAGCCAGGCGTATTAAGATTCACCAGCGCATCATAAAGGATCGCCTGGCATAGCTGGCTGTCCTGCGTCACGGTCACCTGCCCGTTTTGAGTCCAAATTTGAAATGGACTGCTGCCAATCGGTGTCAGAGTACCGCTGCTCAACGCCTCCGGCGCGATCGCCATCGCGGCAAGGGCGGCTCCGCTATTGTTGACAAACGCGTGATTGAAGGCGTGATAGCGGCCATCTGGCACATAGACCCCGTCGTTATAGTGCCAAATCTGCGGGCCGATGACAGAGAACCCACGCTGGATGATTGCGGTATAAAGCAACTGCCGCTGCGCAGGAGCCAGACCATTGTATAACAAATCGTAACCAACGGCGACAGCGTTGGGCGTTTCACCATATTGAAGATCGTCAGTATTGTAAGAACCCCAGTCTGTCCACGCCGCTACTCCGTCACTCGCCTGCCCGCAAATTGGCGCCAGCAACGCAAAGCCTTGGGCGCAGTAAGCGCTACTTCCTGTGATCTGATAGGCAAGTCCCAGCGTCTGCACTTCCTGAAGAATAGTCCTGATGTTCATTAGATTATCCCCCTCGTTGGGAACCTGCGCTATGGGGGATTTCGTTAGGTAAGTATTCGCGGTAGAGAGCATTTTGGCCCACCATGATCCCGGCGGCGTGGTCGTCACAGCGAGACTTGCCGCCAGCCTCTGGAAGGCCAGAGCATTGCCAAACAGGCAGGGGTGCCCCGTGGGGATCATCGACAGAACATCTGATTGGGCAGGCACGGACGTTAATGCCTCGTACGGATACAACCGGTTCCCCGGGATCGGCTCTTCCAGAGTCCCGTCCGGCAATGTCCAGCCCACCGCCAAATTATCTGGATTCGCCACACCGCTTCCGGACACCTGCAGTGCCTCGATGAAATATGTTTGCCCAGCTTGCAACGTCTGCTGCGACGATGCCCTCCAGCCGTATTGGCCCGTGTTCGTCGCCGTAAGGATAATGTTCGATGCGTTGGTCCCATTCAGATACAGCGCCGCATTGTACGCGCCCGAGAGCCAAAATGTGTATTTTCCCGTTTCTGGCGGATCCACATACCCAATCACTCGCGTCCCGTAATTCGATCCCAGATTTGCCCCGAGATCAAACGTAGGCAGAAACTCCCGGCCCGTCGGACGATTTGGATAATTGGCGTTCGAGGTAAGACCCGTAATGCTGGTACCCGTTACCCCCATCCATTGCTCCGCCATCATCCTTCCCTTTCCTGGTGAAGGTGGAAAAAGTTGATTCAGTGGCACCATCTCATTGGTCTGGTTCGCGCTCGCCCAATTGAATTGAATCGTCGACCCCGCCGACGGATCAAAATCCAGCACAATCGGGTACTGCTGATTCGCTACCAGCGCAATCGTGCCTGACGACGTGCCGCTCGCTTGCAACGCACCGTTATAAATCTGGTTCCCCCCGATCGTCAGTTGCATGCTGCCGGCCCCGGTGCCCGTCACTACAGAAAATGTGTAGGTCTCGCTAAACCTCGGCACAATGTAGCCACTCCATCGCACCGAGAACTTGGAGTTCGGGATCCCAGTCCCGGGCGTGCTCGTCGCCCAGTTGAAATTGATTCCGGGGTCCACCCGCGTAAATGCCAACGCCCCCGTTAGATTGGGCGACGTGTAATACTCCCCCATTAAACCGCAGCCCAGCCCCAACTGATTGGTCGCAGTGTAAGCGACATTATCAAATGTGCCGGAATTAAGCACCGCGCCCGTGCCGCTGCCCACTGCAAGACCCACGTAAATCGTATCATTCCAGGCCTGCTGACTGCTCGCAACGGGGGTCCAACTCGCGCCATCGGTGGAAACAGACGCACTGATCGTTGATCCTGCCCGCGTAACCTCCAGCCAGCACGGCAGCGGATATGCCATGCTGCCTGTAGTGCTCGTCGCTCCGCCCGTAAGCGTTCGCATCGACGTAATCACGTTGCCGCTGCCATCCACTCCCGTAAACAAATTCGGCGAGTCAGGGCCGATGCTGTTACGGATCATCACGCCCGCCCTAGGCGCTCCGCCTGCCGCGCCCGCCACCCCACCCACTTGGGCGATCACCGACCCGTCGCCGGCAAGAGGTTGCCAAAATATTTGGCCGGTGTCGGTGGTACCTCCAAATGTGCCAGACCCGTAAACCGCGTACACCGCAGAACCGGTTGCCCCGGAACCGGTCAGGACAGTGCTACCGGTGATTACCGGAGTTCCAACGTCTTGGGAAGTCCAGATTGTATCCCCGTATCCAAATGCCAGCGAACTCGCAGAAAATAGAATAGTCGCCACGATCGGAAGGATGCGCCAAAACCCGTATTGCATTTGGGGATCGTTGTTGGCCCTTCGATTATGCCGATCTAAACTGATTGCATTGGCTGACAATGGTACGGGAAGAAGCGAAGTTGATGGATGTTTACGGGGACGAACAGCCTATTTGTACCACTGCGCTTGTTACAACCATATCCCATTTCGCGATTATTTTATATCGGTTTTTCTCCAACCGCTGGAAGAGGCCCGGCAAATCGACCTTTTTTTGACAAGTGAATCTCATAGCCTTCCCTGCGCGCCGTTATCGCGCAGTTGCCGCGGTGATCGCCAGCAGGGCTGGCACGCCGCGTCGCTGTTCGCCGTAAACGAGATCGATGCTCTGGATCTCGACCTCGGGACGCGGATTATTCCATTGCATCGAATAGGCAATGGCAGATTGGTCTGTTCCCGTGTATGGCATGGTCCATGCGATTTGGGCGCCCGGGATGGCTAACGGGGTTTTCTGTTTATAATCATCAACATTGATCTCGGAATAAATCGGCACAGTCTCCGTTCTACCATTAGAGGATACGCCGGAAGTCAGCCAGATTCGTAGCGTAATCAATGCGTCAAATGAGAATGCGGTCGTTTGAAACCGCACGAAGGCGTTCAACCTCCCCTCGCCTCCCCGCTTCAATTAGCCTTATATTTATTAAAGCACAATCCGCGCATCGACGGCAATGAGTCGCGTTGGTGAAGCGATGAGCGGATTGATGTCGATCTCGCGGATCGAGGGTTGCTCGATGACTAAAGCGCTGAAACGAACAAGCAGGCATTCGAGTGCCTTCAAATCGACCGGAGGCCGCCCGCGCACGCCCTTGAGCGCGGTGTAAATGCGGGTCTGCTCCATGAGCTGCCGCGCGAGGGCTCCGTTAAGGGGAGGCAATGCGAGCGCGCGATCCTTGAACACCTCGACAAGCTGGCCCCCCGCGCCAAATAGCAAGACGGGACCGAACTGGGGATCGATACTGCTGCCAAGGATCAGTTCGTAGCCGTCGGGAGGTATCATAGGCTCCACGGTTACTCCGAGGAATCCATCGGCCGCATCGTGTTCGGACACTGATTTCTTAATGGCGCGATACGCTTCGCGCACAGCGGCCGGGCCTCGGAGGTTGAGTTTTACGCCTCCTACATCGGTCTTGTGGGCGATGGTTTCCGAGTAAATCTTGAGCACGACGGGCCCGTGAAATCTCGCAGCCATTTTGACTGCGTCCTCTTCGTTCTGAGCCATCCGGGTCTCGACAACGGGAATGCCATAGGCTGCGAGAATCTCCTTCGACTCAACCTCGGTAAGGAGCAGGCGACCGCCCTGATGCGCGATATGGATGATTTCCGCTGCACGGCTGCGATCCGCGCCTGGCGCCAGATCCGGCTGGGGCGCCGCCGATTCGATCAAACCCGGCAACTCATGGATGTAACGCCAGATGTTGCAAAAAGCGCGGGCGGCATCATCCGGAAAAGAAAAGGTCGGGATGCCCGCTGTGCTCAAGATTCGCCTGCCCTCCAGGCTCTCGTCGCCGCCCAGCCAGCATGCGAGGATTGGTTTGGCGGAGCCTTTGGCAACGGTATTCAATGCGATGGCCACTTCGGAGGACGAAGCGATGGCCTGCGGAGTGAAGATTACGAGCAGCCCGTCATTATCCGGATCGCGCTGGACGATTTGGAGCGCAGCCGCATAGCGCTGGACATCCGCGTCGCCAAGGAGGTCGACCGGATTGTTTCTGCTCCAATGCGGCGGAAGCACTGCATCGAGCGCTGTGAATGAACTCTCGGAAAGGGGAGCAGCCTCGCCTCCTTCGAGAACAAGGCGGTCGGTGGCAATGACGGCGGCAGCCCCGCCATTGGTGACAATCGCAAGGCGCGGACCACGCGGAAGCGGCTGTCTGGCGAGCACGTTGAGCATATCGAACATCTCGGACATGCTACTGACGCGCAGGATCCCGGCCTGTCGAAACGCGGCTTCTACTACATCATCGCTGCCGGTAAGCGAACCGGTATGGGAAGCCGCGGCTTTGGCGGCTGCGGCAGTGCGTCCAGCCTTGAAAACGATGATTGGTTTCCGGGGCACCACTTCGCGCGCCGCCAGGAGAAAGGAGCGCGCATCGCCGACCGATTCCATATAAAGGACAATGCTGCTTGTGCCCGGATCGTTGCCAAGGTGACGAATGAGATCCCCCCATCCGACGTCCAGCATCGATCCAATGGAAATAAAGGCGCTGAAGCCGACGTTTTCGCGGATGCTCCAACCAAGCATAGCGGAACAGAGAGCGCCGCTCTGGCTTATAAACCCGACATTGCCGGGGCGCGCGGTCTCTTCCACAAATGTTGTGTTGAGGGCGGCGGATGGGATGATCACGCCGAAGCAATTCGGACCGATGATCCGCATCCCGCCTCGCCGGGCCAGGATTTGTTTCTCGAGTTCGATTCCGTGCGGCCCGGATTCCTTGAAGCCGGCGGAGAGGATAACGGCTCCTCTTACCCCTGCTTTTGCACACTCTTCCACGATGCCCGGGACGGTTGCCGCCGGGGTCGCGATTACCGCCAAATCGACCGGCGCCGGCACGCCTGCGATGCTTTCAAAGGCCGGGATTCCCAGAATGGTCGGCCAACGCGGATTGACCGGATACACGCGCCCGCCAAAGGCGCGCAAGTTGGCCATAAGAGTGCGCCCAATACTTCCCGGGGTCTGCGACGCGCCGATGACGGCAACAGATTCGGGCATCAGCATCGCGTTCAGCCCACAGCGGCGCCCCCCTGAAACGCCACCGGCTGTTTCATCCTTATCGCTAAACACCCTGAAGTGTTTTGACCCGGCATCTGCGGGTATGCTCATCGCTTGGAGCAACGATGGTGGCGAATTTCATCGGGGCGCAACTCTCTCTTTGGCTTAATTATTACCTTTTTTGCACTTGCACAACATCCAGAAACCGTCGATATCATCGCTGGAGAATGGAAAGATAAGCTCTATTAGATCACGATCCCTGAAAGGAATAAATGAAACTTCACATGACGCAATTGTGCTCTCGCACAACTGCGGACAATGCGATATCCTAATTAGATAAAAGGCTTTTTATGGATACCATCGAGAATCGCACTTTCGACACGATCCAGATCGGGGACTCTGCGTACCTGAGGCGGAGGCTTACGATGGAGGACATCAAGCTGTTCGCGGTTATCTCCGGCGATGCAAATCCGGCCCACATGGACGAAGACTACGCGAGGAGCAGCCGGTTTCATGAGATCATTGCGCACGGAATGTGGAGCGGCGCACTGATATCGGCTGTGTTGGGAATGCAATTGCCGGGTCCGGGCACGATCTACCTGAGCCAAAGCCTGAGGTTCCTGCGCCCGGTCCATATCGGCGATTTGCTGACGGTGACTGTCACCGCGAAGACGAAGGATCCGGCGACCCACCGAATCATCTTCGATTGCCAATGCGCGAACCAGGATGGCGAGGTATCCATCACCGGCGAAGCCGAGGTCCTGGCGCCCACCGAAAAGGTGCGCCGCCCGCGCTCGGTGCTGCCCCAGGTGCACCTCGTGGAGCGAGTCCACCTGCATCGGCTGCTCGAAGCTGCGCAGGCGCTCAAGCCGATCACCACCGTGGTGGTTCATCCAGTCGATCGGCAGGCGCTGCTCGGAGCAATCGCGGCAGCGGAGGCGGGGCTAATCCACCCGATATTCGTAGGTCCGGAAGCGAAGATCCGGGCCGCGGCCGAAGCTAACGAACTGGATCTTGCGCCGTACCCGATTATTTCGACCGAGCACAGCCATGCAGCGGCTGCCGCGGCCGTGGCGATGGTGCGTGGAGGCGATGCAGAGGCGATTATGAAGGGGAGCCTGCACACCGAGGAGTTAATGAAACCGGTAGTGGCCGATGGTGGACTGCGAACCGGGCGGCGCATGAGCCACGTGTTCGTATTCGACGTGCCGACTTATCCGCGGCCTCTTTTCATCACCGACGCGGCGATCAATCTTTATCCCACATTGGATGACAAACGCGATATAGTGCAGAATGCGATCGACTTGGCGGGCGCGCTGGGAATCGAAATGCCGAAGGTCGCAATTCTATCGGCTGTCGAAACGGTGATTGGCAAGCTTCAGTCAACGCTGGAGGCTGCGGCTCTCTGCAAGATGGCGGACCGGGGCCAGATTACCGGCGGGGTGCTGGACGGACCGCTAGCCTTCGACGATGCAATCTCGGAAGCCGCCGCCCGCTCAAAGGGAATTACATCTCCGGTGGCCGGACATGCGGACATTCTGGTGGCGCCGGACCTCGAATCGGCCACGCTGCTCGCCAAACAACTCGAGTACCTCGCCGATGCCCAGGGAGCGGGCGTCGTGCTCGGCGCGCGCGTACCCATTATCTTAACCAACCGGGCGGATGAGCCGATCATTCGCATCGCGTCGTGCGCGCTGGCTGTGATCCAGATTCATCGCAAGATGCAACCGGTCGCCGGAGCGCTATAGAGGGGCCAGGGCAGCGCCATGGGAAACTGTTAGAGAGCGCGTCGCGGCTGCGTTGCGAAACTCATCGAAAGCTCGGGCGGAATATCTACTGAGATCAAATACGTGCATACATGTGCATTAACGCGATTTCGATACGTTTTGTCGCAGGGCAGAGCCAATAAAAGCCGGACTCCGAGCCAGCCGCGATTGTCAAGGGTGAGACCGTGTGGAAAACTCGAAAATACATGAAGAATGAAGAGATTGCCAAAGCGGCGGGCGAACCGATCAAGGTGCTGTTGGCCGAGGACAATCCCATGGATGCGGTGATGATCCGCGCGGTGCTGGGATGGGTGGATGGGGCGACGTTTGAGATCGACGCGTTCGACCGGTTGGGAGCAGCGATCGAACGGGCAAAGGTGGTTACGTTTGACGTAATGCTGTTGGACCTCGGACTTCTGGACGCACAAGGGCTGGACACGTTTGTCCATGCGCACACCGCGCTTCCGGGTGTTCCCATCGTGGTTTTGAGCGGGCTGGCCGATGAACAGGTTGCCATGCAGGCTGTCCATAAAGGCGCGCAGGATTATTTGCTGAAGGGACCAGGGATGAAGGACTTGCTGCCGCGCGCTTTGCGGTACGCAATTGAACGCCATCACGGGCAGCAGAAACTGGAGCGTTACACACGCGAGCTTCAGGAAAAGAATGCGACGCTCGAGGAGGAACTAAGATTGGCTCGGGAAGTCCAGCAGGCATTGCTACCGCAGCATTATCCGCATTTTTCCGATCTCACCAGCGTCCACGGGCGGGCCTTGCAATTTGCGCACCGCTATTGTCCAGCGACGGCTCTGAGCGGTGATTTCTTCAATATACTGCCGATATCCGACCACGAGGCCGGGGTGCTGATTTGCGACGTGATGGGGCATGGGGTCCGCGCGGCGTTCATCGGAGCGCTTGCGCGGGGATTCATTTTGCAGTTCACGCCGATCGCATCAGATCCGGGCCGGTTTCTTACGAGCCTCAACCGTGTGCTGACGGAGACTTTGAAACAGAGCGGGATCGAGGCGTTCGCATCGGCGTTTTACTTCGTTGCCGATGTGGCGAGCCAGCAAATGCGGTACGCGAATGCGGGCCACCCGAGCGCGCTGATGCTGCGCCGCGATGCAGGCGTGGTGGAGTGGCTCCAAGTGGAGCGCCCCTTTCAACCGCCGCTCGGATTGTTGGAGGCGACTACCTACCCGGAGTCCCGCACGGTACTATCTGAACGCGATTCCATCGTGCTTTACACCGATGGCCTTTACGAACAGGAAAACGCGGCCGGCGAACAGTTCGGGCACCAGCGTCTTCTGGATGCTGTCACCGGCCGGCTCGGTGAACCGTGTTATACGCTGCTGGACGAGTTGGTGAAAGAAACGCAGCAATTCTCGGGGCAAAAGGACTTCGCGGATGACGTATGCCTGGTGGGCATGGACGTAGTGGATGGGTCGGCCTTCGACCAAAGGGCGGCGTGAAAGAGTGGATACCGTAGGACGTTGCGGGACGATTGTCATGCCGGTGCAGAAGCGGTAAACCTGTGCCATGGATACCACGATATTTCGCCAATTTTTTAGACAGATCCCGGACAGAACAAAGATCATCCTTATTGCTGTGGCAGCATTCGGCATGGGGACTTTGATTGCCAGTTCCGGAGGAAATGGACGATACACCTCCATGGGAGCGTCTGCGGCCATTCTGGACACGAAAACGGGCACCACCTGGAGGATTGATCCGGAACACCCAGGCGCTTACACGCGAGTGGCTTCGTTCTCCTATTTCTGAATGTCGGATTCGGCCAACTCTTGGCGGGTCCCTAACTAAACCATCCGTTCCAACTCGCGGAATAATCCAGCGTCCAACTTCAGCGACGCGGCTTCGACGTTGCTTTCCAAATGATCCACCCTGGATGTCCCAGGGATCGGCAGCATCACGGGCGATTTTTTCAGTAACCATGCAAGCGCTACCTGCCCGGGACTGACATTGAGACGTTTGGCAGCCAATAACAACGGGCTGCGCGGACCGGCCAGATTCCCTGTTGCAAGCGGAAACCAAGGGATGAACCCAATATTCTCGCGGGTACAATACTCCAGCACAGCTTCGGAATGGCGGTCGGATAGATTGTAAAGATTCTGGACCGTTGCGATCTCCGCCATCCGGCGAACGGTTTTGATTTCCTCTACGTTCACCTCGGATAATCCGAGATGCCGCACTTTCCCCTCTCTTTGCAGATCCAACAGTACGCCGATTTGATCCTCGACCGGCACCTTGGGATCGATGCGGTGAAGCTGGAAAAGGTCGATGCGTTCGACCTTTAGCCGCAGGAGGCTGCCTTCGCAGCTCTGGCGAAGATGCACGGGCCGGCCATCGGGTTGCCAGTCGTCAGGCCCGGGCCGCTGAAGACCAGCCTTGGTCGCGATGACAAGATTCTCCGGATAAGGATGCAGGGCTTCCGCGATCAGGCGCTCGGAAACGAATGGGCCGTAGGAATCCGCTGTATCGATGAGCGTGACTCCGAGTTCCACCGCGCGCCGCAGGACCGCGATGCATTCGTTATGATCGGCGGGCTCGCCCCAGATGCCTTTGCCGGTAAGGCGCATAGCGCCGAAACCGAGTCGCACAACGGGGAGGTCTTCGCCTATTTTGAAGTTTCCGCTTTGAACGGCAGGTGGTTCGTGAAGTGTTTGCATGAGATCTATTGGGCGATGCCCGGTTGAAGGCTTATCCTGGCGCAGCAGTAATTCGCATCTGGTTTTATCATTGGACGTAGTTCTTCCATGAGTTCCTTCCGAGCAGATGGAAGCATATTCCTCCACACTCTTGCTCTTTGCCCCACTTCTGCGACTGGTACGCATGACCTTCGCATTTCGCCCTATTTTCCAGCACACTCCATGCTCGGTTTTTCCATGAGAACGGGACAGGAACTGGTTCTCGCAACCAGACGATATGCAAGGGATTCCGCCCCCAGGAGTTGGTGGTATCTGCTATCCACCGCATTTCTTCTCCTCCTCGCTTTCGCGGGGACACTTTGGAATGTTAACACGGCGGCCAAATTCCTCTTTAGCATCCTTAGTGGACTACTGCTGCTAAGGATGTTCGTGATCTACCACGACCAGCAGCACCATGCCATCCTGCCGCGATCCCGCAATGCGGAAAGGTTGATGCGCGTGTTCGGCGTTTTTGCACTAAGCGCGAGCAGCGTTTGGCGCAGTTCACACAATCATCACCACAGTCACAACTCCCGGCTGCGCGGATCGCAAATCGGGTCCTTCCCGATCATGACCCGGAGCCAGTTTGAAAGTTCCGCACCTTCGGTTCGGCGCAAGTACCTTTCGATGCGTCATCCGCTCACGATCCTCTTTGGTTACCTGACAATGTTTCTATATGGGATGTGCATTAATCCCTTTTTCAATAACCCAAAAAAGCATTACGACTGCCTGATCGCTCTGCTTGTCCACCTGGCGATCAGCGTTGCGCTGGTCACTTTTTGGGGCTGGCGACAACTCCTGCTTACGCAGACCCTGCCGCACTTCGTCACTTACGCAATCGGGAGTTATCTCTTTTATGCCCAGCACAATTTCCCCGGTGTATCTTTCGGGGAAAGGCTTGGATGGACTTATGAAAAGGCTGCCATGGAGTCCTCAAGCTTTTTGAAGACGAACGGGCTCATGGCCTGGTTTACCGGCAACATCGGGTGTCATCATATCCATCATCTGAACGCAAAGATCCCGTTTTACCGGCTGCCCGAGGTGATACGCGATATGCCGGAGCTTCAGAATCCGCGAACGACGTCGCTTCACCCGCTGGACATTCTTCGCTGCCTCAGACTTAAGGTCTGGGACTCGGACCTTCAGCGCATGATCTCTCTGCGGGAGATGACGCACGGAGTCTCAGCGTAAATATCTTATGTCCTTTACTGCTTCCGAAATTGCCGACCGCGTTCGAGGGGAAGTTTTTGGAGATGGCTCCGTCCGACTGACCGGACTCTCGACCGCGGAGAATGCTCGTGCGGGCGATCTCACGTTCGCGGACAAACAAGATTATTTCCTGGCGGCGGAGGCCAGCGATGCTTCCGCGATCCTGGTATCGAGCGATTTCAAGTCTGCTACCAAAGTGCTGATCCGAGTACGTGATGCGCGAATCGCTGTCGCCAGACTATTGCCGATCTTTTTTCCGCCTGTGCAGCCGCCTCAGGGCATTGATCCAGGGGCAAGGATCGCCAACTCCGCTCATATCGACTCCACAGCGCACATTGGCCCTGGCTGCGTGATCGGCGAAGGCGTTCAGATCGGGGCGCGGACCGTCCTTTTGGGAGGGAACCATATTGGCAAGAGCTGCCGGATCGCGGACGACGTGCTCCTTTATCCAAACGTCGTTGTTTATGCGGAGACGGTAATCGGCAATCGAGTAACCATTCACGCGGGCACGACCATAGGCTCCGACGGCTATGGCTATGTCTTCGATGAGGGGCGTCACCGCAAGGTTCTCCAAGTCGGCAATGTTGTGATTCACGATGACGTCGAAATCGGCGCCAACTCCGCCATTGATCGCGGCGCTCTCGGTTCCACGGTCATTGGCGCGGGAACGAAGATCGATAACCTCGTGCATGTTGCGCACAACGTGGTTATCGGCTCGCACTGCCTAGTCATGGGACAGGTGGGCTTTGCCGGAAGCACGCAGTTGGGAGATTACACGGTCATCGCCTCTCAGTCCGGCATCGCGGGCCATTTGAAACTGGGCAAACAATCCACTGTTGGCGCGAAGTCGGGCGTGATGCGCGATATTCCCGATGGAGGGACGGTGCTCGGCATTCCCGCGGCTCCGGACAAACAGGCAAAACGCCAGTGGGTCGCGGTGCAGCAATTGCCGGAAATGCTTCGACGTGTCCGGGAACTCGAAAAACAAGTTGCCGAACTTAAAGCTCACAGCACGTGAGTAGCGAAGCAGTTCTTCTCAGCGGACCACAATACCCGGCTCTTCGAACATTAACATGAGGTATGCGAGGAACAGGAGCAAGTGAACCGCACCGAGTAGAATATTCGTTCGAGGCGTGCTGAATGTCAGAATGCTCACCAGGAGAGTCAGGGATAGCATAATCATGTTCGGGGAATTCAACCCCAGGTAAATCGTCTGACCGGTGATGAGTCCGACCGTGAGCACGGCAGGTATTGTCAGGGCGATCGTGGCCAGGGCCGAACTGAGGAGAATATTCAGAGACCGCTGAAGCTCGTTCGCCCACGCCGCGCGGACTGCGGTCAAGGACTCGGGCGATAAGACCAAAGCCGCCACCAGGAAGCCGCCAAGGGGAAGCGGAGCATTCGTAACCTGAATGACATCCTCCATGAGATGGGCGAGCATTTTGGACAGGAGGACCAATGGCAATAAATAAGTGATAAGAAAGGTCGCATGATCCGGCGCCGTACGCACGGATGCATGCCGGTCATGCATCCCGGCTTTTCCATGAGGCGGTTCTGGCGATTGGCCCTTCTCATTTCCGGAAACGAAGTAATGGCGATGCACGGAAGTCTGGATCGCCAGAAACACTGCGTAAATGCCCAACGACATCACGATCGCGAATGCCGCATGGGGTCGAGAGATCGTCGGTCCGGGAGATGATGTGGTGAAGTTCGGCAAAATCAGTCCGAGCACAGCAAGCGGCACAATGAGTGAGAGGAATGCGTTGATCCCCTGGAGATTATAGGTCTGCTCCCTGTATCGCAGCCCGCCGATCAATAACACCACTCCCACTATTCCGTTGAGCACGATCATCACAACGAAAAACATGGCATCGCGCGCCGTGCCTGGTTGTCCGCGCCCGGCGGACATTACCGCCGTAATCATCATGACTTCTATCCCAGTGACGGCGATTGTTAGAACCAGCGTCCCAAGGGGTTCGCCTAATCGGACCGCCAGGGCCTCCGCGTGCCGGACCACCGAAAACGCGGAAATCATGATGACGAAAACGAGCCCAAGCATGGAACCCGCCAGCACTAAATGAGGTGGAAGGAAATCAAACCAGGCACTGCGGAGCCAAAGAGATGATCCGACTGTAGCGACGCTGACCAACAGCGGCCACTCCATGAGAAGCAGTCGCCCCATCGGTAGTTTCCGACTGGTTTTCATTTCCGCTTCCTTTTCTCCGACGAGGTCGAAGGGTCCCCTACCCGAATGTCTCGCCGTCGTGCCCCCACATGGATGCCTCCACATCTTCGAACACGATATAGGTCCGCTCCCCCGGTACGCCGAGATGCTTTGTCACCAGTTCGCAAAGCGCGTCGGCCAGCTTCTTCACCCCATTTGCGGGAAATCCGATGCTTTTCACCTCCATGAAGGCTGCCGGCGCATCCGTGCCCGCAAAGAGCAACGGCTGCCGCCCTGTGATCCTGACCAGTACATATTGTTCAGGCTTCCCCGTTCCGGAGGCGACTGCTTTCGATGCCTCCTTCAGCATTATCCCCTCGGTTTGGGCGGTGACTTCCACATTGGTCGCGATGGCTAGAAATGGCATGCATTCCATAAATCCATTTCCTCGGGGACTTTCAAGCCATCTGCCAGGTGCGGGCGTGCCCCGTGCCACCCGAGTTCTGCTTGCATTCACTAATATTCACTCCGTTCTCGACATATTATCCTCCTTTCCCCTATACGTTATTATACGGTGACCCCACTCCGTGAATAATCCCCATCCTATCCAACGAAAGCGAGCCCGCTCCCCACATCGGCTCGAGAAACCGGCGGCTGCCAGCATCAAGAACCCTTCCGCCGCATTGCCGGCACTATCCGGTTCGCCGCAGGGCGATTCTCCGGTCCCACCCGCGTTTTTTGGCTCGGAGCGCCTCTTTCGCGCGCTGACGGATAATAGCTGGGACTGCATCGCCCTGCTGGATGAGCACGGCATCATCCGGTACATCAGCCCCTCGTCGAGCCGGATTTACTGGTACTCCCCGGAGGAACTCGTGGGCCGCAATGCGTTTGACTTCATCCACCCGGACGATGTCCCTCACGCCCTTGAAATCTTCCGAAAGGGGCTCTCCGTACCCGGTTTTATGGATCAGATCGAGTACCGCGCCAGGCGCAAGGACGGCGAATACATCTGGATGGAGCTTACCGGCCGCAATCTACTGCACGATCCGGACATCCGCGCTGTCGTCCTCAATGAGCGGGAGATCACTGCCCGACGGCGCTCGGAGACGGAGCTTCTGCTCACGAAGGCCAGGCTGGATTACCTGCTCAATGCCACACCGGCCGTTATCTATGCGGCCTCTCTCTCCGACCCCCCGGTCATCTCTTTTGTCAGCGATAATGTTCTGCGGCAGTTCGGCTATCAAAAGGAAGAGATCATCGGGCCCGAGGATTTTTGGAGCCGCCATATCCATCCCGAGGATGCATCGAGGGTCCGGGAAACCGTTGCCTCGCTGCGAACCGGCCGACCGGCCGCTCTCGAGTATCGTCTCCTGCACAGGGATGGCACCTACCGGTTCGTGCGCACGGAGCTGGCGATGGTGAAGCGCGAAAAGGAGAACTCGGTGGGGTTCGTAGGCTTCTGGCTCGACATTACCGATCGCAAGCGCGCCGATGCAGCGCTGCTGGCCACGCTCGAGTGCGGCGAGGCGATGATCCGCGCGACGTCGGAGCCGGAGTTGCTTGAGAGCATCTGCGCGGCGATCGTCAAGATGGGTGGTTACCGAATGGCCTGGGTCGGTTTTCCGGATTCCGGCGGAACAAAGTCCATCCTCCCCGCCGCCAGGGCCGGCGCAGGGCAGGATTACGTGGATCGGGCCATGATCACCTGGGCGTCGGACAATCCCCGCGGCAGTGGCCCGGTGGGCCGGGCGATGCGCACCCGCAAGCCGGTTGCCTGCCGGGATCTTGCCCACGATCCCCGGTTCGCGCCCTGGCGGCGCGAGGCCTTGCAGCGGGGCTACGCCTCCATCATCGCGCTTCCGCTCCTCTGGCGGTCGGAGTGTCTTGGGACCGTTGCCATTTATTCGGACCAGACCACGGCCTTCCGGCAGGAGGAGGCGCACCTCTTGCAAAATCTGGCGGGAGATATTGCTTACGGGCTCGTTGCGCTCCGGACGCGGGCTGAGCGCGAGCGGCTGCAGCGGGAACTGCTGGACATCAGCGAGCGGGAGCAGCGGCGAATCGCGCAGGACTTGCATGACGGGCTCTGCCAGCAACTGATCGGCAGCAGCTACCTCGCGGCGTCGCTCCAGCGCCGCCTGGCCCAGCGCAATGACCCGGAGGCTCCCGGCCTCAAGCGCCTGGCCGAGTCGCTACGCAACTCGGCGGCGGATGCGCGGGCGCTTTCCCACGGACTTCACCCGGTGGATTCGGAGCCGCGTGGGCTGATGAAGGCGCTGGAAAACTTTGCGCAGGTGACCAGCCGGATGTTTGGGGTTACCTGCGAGTTCGTCTGTCCCAAGCCTGTCCTGCTTCGGGAGCAATCCACGGCCACAAATCTTTACCGGATCGCCCAGGAGGCGGTCGGGAACGCAATCAAGCACGGGGCCTGCGCCCGGGTCACGATGCGCCTCCAGCATGCGGGGCGGACTCACCTGGCCCTTACGGTGCGGGACAATGGAAGTGGCATTCCCTCCGTGCGTGGGAAGGACGGGATGGGCTTGCAGATCATGCATTACCGGGCGTCGATGTGCGGGGGGACGCTGGAGATCCGGAAGGCGGCGCCGCGAGGTACGGTGATCCAGTGCCGGGTGCCGGTGATCGCGCCGAAGTAGGCGGGGTGCGGTTTTTGCTTTAGGTGGGTGGCGTGAAATTCCTGATCTTTATTGGCACCAATGTCGGGGCGTCGATTGGATGGGCGGCGGGGGAACGGTATGGATTGATGACGGCGTTTATCGTGAGCGGGATCGGGAGCGGGGTGGGGGTGTATGCGGGGTGGTGGGCGGCGCGGCGGTGGCTATGAGGGAAATGCTCTTATGAAGGCGCATGAGCGGTTTAGAAGTCAACGGACCACCGAATAATTGGCTGACCTTGCGACGTGATGCGGTATATTGACGGTGTGATGAAATTATTAGCACCCTTGGTCGCGGCGACGCTGTTTGCGGGTGCGGTTGAGGGTTTCGGCCAGGGGAGCGATCCGATCGGGGTGAGTGCGCTGCGGGCTTACGACCCGACGTTGACGGGGTCGGGGGTGGTGGTGGCGCAGGCGGAGGCGATTTACTCGGGGTCGGACGGGTTTGAGGTGAATCCGTCGGCGACCGGGCAGTCGGGGAGCAATTTTGTCTATATCGGGGAGAATGGGAGTGTGGCGACGGGATACCCGAATAGCGTGGGCTCGGAGTCGGGCCACGCCGACCATGTGGGGGAGCTTTTCTATGGGGATGTGAATACGTCCGATCCGGAGGGGGTGGCGCCGGGGGTGAGCGAGATCTATAATTACGAGGCGGATTATTTCGTGAATACGATCGTTGGGAATGAAACGGCGATCAGCGCGCGGATTGTGAACCAGAGTTTTGTGGCCACAACGGGCGATAACGCGGAGCAGGCGCAGATAGAGCAGATGTACGACAATTATGCGGCCCGGTATAATACGCTGTTTATATCCGCGGTGGGAAATGGGGGCCAGGTGTATGCGCCGGGGTCAGCGTACAATGGAATCGGGGTGGCGGCGTATGGCGGGGCGTCGAGCACGGGGCCGACGTACGATGGGCGGTCGAAGCCAGATATCACGGCGCCGGAGGCTGCAACCAGTTTTTCGACGCCGCTGGTGGCGGGGGCGGCGGCGATCCTGCTGCAGGCGGCGGAGAGGGGGGATGCGGGGACGGGGACTGAGAGCAATGCGTCGGATGCGCGGGTGCTGAAGGCGCTGTTGCTCAATGGGGGGGTGAAGCCGCCGGGCTGGACGCATACGGATACGGCGCCGCTGGACCCGAACTACGGGGCGGGGATTCTGAATGTGGATAACTCGTATATGAATCTGCGGGCGGGGGAGCATGGGATATCGGGGGCGACGTCGGGTTCTGTTGGTTCGATAGCCTCGGGATCGATTGTGCCGGATGAAGGGTGGGACTTTGCTTCGATCAGTACGGCGAAGGTGAGCGGGAGCTACACGGCTGAGTCGAATCATTACCTGTTCGATCTGACGGGGGCGACGGCGCCGGAATTTACGCTGACGAGCACGCTTACGTGGGATCGGCATAACGGGCAGACGGATATCAATAATCTGGACCTGTATCTCTTCGATGCGACGACGGGGACGGACGTGGCGGTGAGCGACAGTACGATTGATAATGTGCAGGAGCTTTATGTGCAGGACCTTGCGCCGGGGAACTATGACCTGGTGGTGATGAAGGCGGGGGGGACGTCGGTGAATAGCGGAGGGACGGTGGTGAGCGGGGCGGAGAGTTATGCGCTGGCGTTCAATTTTGCACCGGTGCCGGAGCCGTCGGCGGGGTGGCTGGTGGGGCCGGGGGTGGTGGCGATGATGCTGGTGGCGAATCGGCGGAAGTTGCGGGCGGGCGGAAGAGGAGTAATTTAGTGTTGGGCTGGGCAGGACCTGAACCTGCCGGCCCGTTTGGTTGGGTTTTCGTTGGGTAAAGGGGCTGTCTCCCGCAGAGACAGCCCCAACCGTTTCCTGGCATTGCGGATTTCGGATTTCGGATTTCGGAATGGGCAGAAATGGCGTGGAAGGCGGGGGGTGTTTGACGACGGGAGGTTTGGGCGGCTGGCGGCTGCACTCGGAAACCAAACGGGGAATCCTTTAGGTATCAAACTGCGCATTGACGTTTTTTTCGCTGGTTCCGGGGGTGTCGCTGCGCTCAACCCCCGGGGTACTAATCTTTGAACCCTCGGGGTTCAGCAATGCGCCCTACGCCAGCTATGCGCCGCCGCATATTTCGAATTCGAAAAGCTCTCGCCCGAAGCACCGAAACTCTAGTAAAATCACTGTCACTCTGAAATGATAGGATTTACCACTCGCGATAGGCTAATCCTCGCAGGGCTTTATCTGTCCAAATTTGACGCGACCGGTATTGCGCAGCTTGGATTCAAAAGCTTCACGGAGGCGTTCAATGCGATTGGCATCGGACTGGGAGCACGACCAGCATCGGTCAAGAACTATCGGGATGAGTTCGATCCATTATTTCCAAATCCTCGCCAAGGGTGGCATAAGCGCAAGATTCGTGACTATTGCAGGGTGCTCTATGAACGCTACAGCACTTTAACTCTGGATGAATTCACACGATTCTTGAAGCCACTTCTCCTCGGCCTCCCGGCGTTGAAGGGACTGGAGGACGAGGAAACCGAAACGGACGACCTAAACCACGACACAGCCTTCGCACGGCGCTTGATCACTGGCATCGCAGCGGAGAATTACTTCGAAAGCATTTTTCCGCAACTCGAATCTTTTGCGGGTTATAGTTTGAGCAATACCACCCGCATCGGCTGCGGATTTGATTTTCTCGTTGAGCCTCCCGAGCCCTCAAATTTCTTTGCCGTGGAGGTCAAGGGCCTACGCGATTCCGTCGGCAAAATCGCGCTGACGGAGAAAGAGCACCGTGTCGCGAGTCGGCTTAGCGATCGTTACTTTCTATGTGTTGTTCGAAATTTCGCGGAGAAGCCGTTCCATACACTTTACCAAAATCCGATCCACTCTAACCTCCGTCTGGCTCGGGCAGAGCGGACGGTTGTGTCAATATCTTGGACAGCATTAATTTCGGGATAATGACGGGCAAGGGTAAGCGTCCGGCGAACCACGTCTTGACGAGACGGCGTGTTTGTCGGGGGCTGGGTGACGGCGGTTGGGCCGATTCATTTCAGGTTTGCCCGGTGGCGCCACTCGTTTAGCGTTTCGGCGATGACAGCCGAGGCAGTTCTTCAAGCAATGTTGGCGAAGTATTCGCTTTTGAAGTCGTACCAGGATCGAGGCGTTGTGCTCACCAAGTGGCCCGACAAGTCGGAGCCCGACGAGATCAGCTTCGCCACCTTTTTCCGCCGTCCAGATCGGTTCCGATTCGATTGGACGTCACATCATCCATTTCCGCCGCTCCGTCACCTGAAGACGCAACACGTCATCTGGTACGACGGCACAGGTGCATTTCATTACATGGACGGCGAAGATGGGGGCGTAGAACCGCAGGAGAGTCTGTTTATGGCTGTTGCTGGCGCGACCGGCATCTCGAAGTGCTCTGCTCTAACAGTATTTAACATGCTCATGCCGGAGATGGGTGCCAGGTCATTTGCTGAACTGCGGAGCTTAGATTTACAGCAGGGCGTTTTCGAAGGAAGCGACTGCCACTGCATTCGCGGACAGGACTCTCAAGGCGAAGAACAAAAACTGTGCATCGGTAACGATTATACACTCCGGTGTGTCTCCGAGAGCTTTCGGGCAGGCCGCCTGTCACAGGAGATTCGGAGAGAGATTCATGTCGATGAGCCCATTGATGATGATGTTTTTCAGTTCCGCCCTGGCACCTAATCGGTAATTACGCGCCAAGAGTTCGATAGTTTACATGGATCTCGTAGCCAAGGGTGCTACGAGACCTACGCAACGGCTTGAAGAACAACGGTCCGCTGCTGAGAGGCCCAAGCTTTGGGCGTGATGTCTTTAACCTGCCAGTTGGTCATTGAGGGGAGCCGGGTGAACACGTCTTTGAGGTAGCGGAACGGATCAATGCCCCGCCGCCGGCAGTTCTCGATGATGGTGTAGAGGATGGCACTTCGCTCGCCGGCTGCCGCCTCACCGATGAACAGCCAGTTCTTTTTGCCAATGGCGGTGGGACGAATGGCATTCTCGATTAGGTTGTTGTCGATTTCCAGGCGGCCATCGTCCAGATAGACCAGCAGGGTGGACCATTGGCCCAGGGCGTAGTCGATGGCGGCTCCCATCATGCTTCGTGGCAGGAACCGGTGGCTCGTCTTTAACCGAACCAACGCACGATTGAGCCGGTTCATTATCATTCGACTTTGGCTGCCACGTATTGCTTCGCGCAGATTTGGTCCGGCCCGCGTTTCCCGCAGTTTTGATTCAATCGCGTAGAGGTGTTGCATTTGCCTCAATATCCAGCCCGCCACCGATGGCGATTGTTCCTTGGCCTCGTAAAACTTCCGCCGGACATGGGCCATGCAGCCGGCGATCACGATTGTTTCGCCGCGACTCCGGGCAAAGCTGCGATATGCCTGGTAACCGTCGCTTTGCAGCGTGCCGCTGAAGTCACCGGGAATGATGTTATCCAGGCAGGCGGCGGCGCGGCTGGTTTCCCAATGGAACACCACGTCCGCTTTGGGCACTCCGTAAGTCCAAAGGTAGCCGAGCTTTGTCTTGCCGTGCCCGGGTTCCAGATAGCGGATCGGCGTTTCGTCGATCTGCACATAGCCGTCTTCCAATACGTCCTCGCGGATTTGCCGGTAAATGGGCTTGAGCCAGTCGGCGGCCATGCCCACCCATTCGGCCATAGTTTGCCGGGGCAACCAGACTTGATTCTGGCTCCAGTAGATCGCCTCCTGCCGGTAGAGCGGTAGATGATGGCAGTATTTGCTCACCACGATCTGCGCGAGCAGCCCTGGCGTCACCACGCAGCGTTCCAGGAGGCAGCCAGGTAATGGGGCGATGAGCGGCACAGCATCGAGTTCGTCGCGTTTTACATACTTTGGCCGCACGACCCGTCGCCGCAGGAACCGCGCTGGTTCATAATCGAGCCTCTCGCTGACTTCCTCTCCAATTCGCCGCCACTCTTGCGGAGCGGCTTTTACCGGCTCAGGTTCGACGATTTCCTCGATTACTGGCAGATGCTCGGGAAGGCGCGGGGTGCGCCCCTTGGGCTTTTGCGGTGAGGCTTTGCTGGGCCGCGGAGGTTCAGCCAGATCAGCCTCCGGGGCGGACTCTTTTCCCATGGCTGCTCCCGGTGTTTCTGCTTCTTGTAAAAGCAACAGGAGTTGGTTCTTGTCCAGTTGCTCGCTCTTGACTCCAAAGAGCCGACGCACCAGCGCGTCGAGCTTCTGCCGCAGTAGCTCGTTTTCCTGCCGCAGTCGGTTTAACTCTTCGAGAAGCCTGGCCTCTTGGGCATCGCTCATTGCTGAGTATTGACTTACTCTAGGTAAGTCATTGTTTCCAAGCTCAATCTACCGCTTTTGCCCATTTTTTATTCCTACTCCCGCTCGTACCACGGCCTCATCCGCGCCCCACGCAGATCGATCCCATCGGTCAGCATGGCGAACGCCTCGGGTGCCAGCTTCAGCTTTACGCCATCTATCTGGCCCGGCTTTGGCCATGCAAAGGTTCCTTGCTCCAGGCGTTTGATCAAGACCCACAGCCCGGTGCCGTCCCAATAAAGAACCTTCAGCCGTGTGCGCCGACGATTGGTGAAGACGAAGAGTCCACCCTGTTTCAGGTCCTCGTTCAAACGACCGGTAACCAACGCCTGCAATCCGTTGAAGCTCTTGCGCAGATCGCAAGGCTCCAACGCCACGAAGATCTTCAGGCCGCCGGTAAAGCTCAGCATCTCCGGGAGCCGCTCTGGTTCATCGCCTGCACCATCATGGTCAAGAGTTCCGCCGCCAGGCGCAACTGCAGCGGCGATTCCACACGCACCCGACCGCCACCGGGCAATTCGATCAGCAATCCAGCCGACTCCGTCATGGATGTGACCTCCGGCTTTTCAGCCTCCAGAGTCGCCTCCACCAGCCGTAACCGGCTACTCTCCAATGTCGGCGTCTCTGCTCGTTGCTGCCTTCGCCGCTGTGCCCACGTGGCAAAGGTCCCGTAGGGGATGCCCGCAAGCCGCGCAAACTTTGCTCCGCTCATTCCGCTCTTCTCAAACTCGTCCAGCAGCGCCTCCCGCCGTTCCGCCGGCACCCGGATATGCCCACGCGCATCGGTTTTGAATATCTCCAGCCCGCCATTAGTAGATGTCATAGGCACCCATCCTCTGAGGTCTACGAGGTCAGACGCTAGTGGCGCTCCGCCGGACGCTTACCGCTGCTGGGTAACCCGGGGTGGCGCTTCGCTTTACCCCGGGCTGGTATGCTCCACGCCTTCGGCGTGCCAGAGGCTACTCGCAGTGCGGAAGAGTAGCCATTTCATCCAAAAACGGCCTTATCTTAGCGCCATTCGATACCGGGGGTGTCATTTCGCCCATCGACAAGCTCAGGGCTCCATTCAACCCCTGGCTACAAATCTCTGAACCCATCCGGGTTCAGGGAGCAGAGATGGAAGGGTCTTCGGGACTGGCCGGGGAGGACCTGACGGTGCCAAGGCTGTTTGAGGATTTTGGTTGGGTACAGGGGCTGTCTGCTGCGGAGAGAGGCCCGATCCGTTTTGAGCGCTTTCGGTTCAATCTGTCGCGCACCTACAGTGCGCTGGTCGATTTATCCGGACACCCTGGGGTTCCACTTCGCTCAACCCCAGGCTATCTCCGGCGGCTCTTTCAGAGCCGATTGAGAGAGCAAATTAAGTAGAAACTGCTCCAGGAATGCGGATTTCGTCCGCCAGAGGACGGATCAGTCCCCGCCAGAGGACGGGCCTGTCCTTCGGCATGGCTTCGGCTGAGATTGCGGATTTCGGAATGGGCAGAAATAGTGAGCCGGTGCGTTGTTCGCAGATGGGAGCTTTGGGCGTTTTGAGGTGTGCGGCGGGGTTGAAGGGAGTGGAAGCGGCTGACTGTGTGTCTCTTGTGCATTAAGAAGCAATAATGGTGGACACGCATTTTGGGGTTTGGAGCGGATTCAGAGTTGGGAAGGTAAAGAATATGCCAGTGAGGAATCTAAAGCCGGATGGCGAGAGGATTTATCAGGGCCGACGAGTGTTACCCGATCCAATGATTTGCCGTACTGAGCGGATCGAACCAGTCGAGATTGCCCGGAGGGGCGTTCAAATGGCTGCGAATACCCGGAGGGAAATATGAATAGGCGTTCCGGCGTTACCACAGGGCCGGGGGGAAAGTTGACCGGGGGCAAGAAAGCCGGGGCGGCGGGAAAAGAGAGTGAAAAGGGATTCCGTGAAATTGTGCAGAATCTGCAAATTGGGGTGGTGGTTCATGGACTAGCAGCCTGTCGGACTTAGATGGAAGCAGCAGAAAGCTGAAATTGCAAAAGAGCCAAAGGGCCGCCGTTGGACTGATGGATGTTGGCGGATTACCGTATTGAACTCCGATGGGCAGTGAC
>Ga0182030_10003293_pt1 | contig 34440 bp, 40 predicted proteins | sample 812S3MmetaG_FD_121299 | JGI IMG/M metagenome (GOLD analysis project Ga0182030, IMG submission 121299) | Permafrost microbial communities from Stordalen Mire, Sweden - 812S3M metaG (Illumina Assembly) | ecosystem: Environmental > Terrestrial > Soil > Wetlands > Permafrost | place: Sweden...
GATTCCGACCGAAGCCGACGGCAGCCGCAGCAACGCGCCAATCGATCCGGAAGAACGCGCCAGGCTGGCAGCGCCGCTCGGCCGCGCCGGCCAGGCATCGGAAATTGCCAGCGGCGTGCTGTATCTGGCGTCCGACGCCTCGCGCTACGTCACCGGCACCGAACTGGTGATCGACGGCGGCATGAATGCCGGCGGCGGCGTTCGCAAGCCGTAACCCCGCTTCGGGCCGGTACCGCGGCTGGCCTTGTGTCTTGACGCGTTTTGTTTCCGCGAACCGCGATCCACGGAGCCTGTCGTCGAGCCCGGAATTGGGCGACCTGCGGGTTGGAAAAACGCTCTATCCGCCCTGCCGCAGCCGCGCCAGCACTTGCAAGCCCCCGTAACCGTCGGCCGGCGACAGCCCGGTCTTGAGCTGATAGTCCATCACCGCCTTCATGGTGTCGTTGCCGATGCGGCCATCGGTGCCGCCGGTATCGAAGCCGGCTTTGGTGAGGCGCTCCTGCATTTCCTGCACTTCGGCGAGCGACAGCGCGCGCTCCGAGTCGGGGAACGGCTGGATGAAGGGTGGCGCGCCCAGGATGCGGTCGCCGAGATGGCAGATCGCCAGCGCATAATTCATCGAGGGATTGTAGCTGCGTACCGCATAGAAATTCGGACCGAGCAGGAAGGCCGGACCGCCCGGCACCGGCACCCACATCTGCGCACTGGCCTTGGGCTGCGAAAACGGCCGGCCGTCGGCACGCGTGACACCGGCGCTCGCCCACGCCGCATAGCTCCGACTGCGGCGGCGCGAGACGGCGCCGGGCGCCCGCACTTCATAACCCCAATGCTCGCCGCGGTGATACTTGCCGCGATCGACCAGGAAGCGCGCGGTGGAACCCAGCGCGTCGTCGGGCTTGCCGAACGGTGAAACCCGGCCATCGCCGTCATAATCCATCCCGACATTGAGCCAGACTTCGGGCATCCACTGGGTGTGGCCCATCGCGCCGGCCCAGGACCCCCGCATCTCTTCGGGCGTGCTCCAGCCGCGATCGACGATCTTCAGCGCATTGATCAGTTCGGCTTCCCAATAGGCGCGGCGGCGCGGCGCGTTCCAGGCCAATGCGGCCAGCGCCGGAAATACCGGACGCATGTGGTTCTGCTGCACCTGCGGATCGCCATAGGCGGATTCGACACCCCACAGCGCCAGCAAAGTGCCGCGCTCGACGCCGAAATCATGTTCGATCCGCGCCAGCAGCGCCGCGTTGCTCCGCAGCGCCTGCTTGCCGGCGATGATGCGCCAGTCCGACACCCGGCGGTTGATGTATTGCCAGAGCTGCTCCTGAAACTCCGGCTGCGACTGCATCTCGCTGAACACGGTCATGTCCGGCTCGATGCGGCCCATCACGCTGCCATAGGTCGCCTCCGAGATGCCTTTCGCCAGCGCGCGGGCGCGAAAGCCGTCGCGCCATTGATCGAAGCCGGCCGGCGCCGCCGGCACCGCACGGGGGCGCACGAGCAGGGCGCCTGCGCCGAGTACCATCCGCAGCAAGGCTCGGCGGGTCGGAACGTTCGGGGAATCAGATGGGTTCATCGGCGCAGTCTAACGGCGTCCAAAGCGCCGCGGAAAAGTCATTGCGCGACCGGAAGCTAGTCATCCTGCTGCAGGTCTGCGGCAATTCCGGACAGCCAGCGCCGCACGGTCGCTTGCGCCCTGGCGCCAAGCCCGGCGATCAGCCGCCGCTCCAGGGTTTTGACAGGACGCTGGCATTTGCCGAGCAGCGCGGCGCCGCGGCGGGTTAGCCGCCATTGCAGCAGCCTGCCGTGTACCGGATGCGGCGTTTTACGGATGGCGCCGTCGCGTTCCAGATTGCGGATGATGACCCCGACGGTCTGCGGCGTCAGCAGAGCCACCCGCGCGAGGTCGGCGCCGGACAGCCCCGGATAGGCCCGCAGCATGGTGAGGACGGCAAATTGCGGCGGCGTTACCCCAAGATCGGCCAGCGCTCGTTCCAGCGTCAGCCGGGCCGCGCCCTGGGCCTGCCGCAGCAGATAGGCGAGGTGACCCTTTTCGCCGCGTTTGCCCCGCCCCGGCGGCGGCGGGCGTACGCCGGCGAGGCCGCGATTTGCGGTGGATTTTTTCGCCACAGATTTTTTGGCCGCGGGCGATTTTCGCCGTTTCGGGATTTTCCCGGTCGCGCGGAATCTTGTCCCGGTTCTGGTCTTGCGCATCATATAAGGGCTCTTATAACCTATAAGTACACTTATATCATCCCGGCCTAATCAAAGGTGAACCATGATGTCGCATGCTCGCTGCGAACAGATCGATTTCAGGAATTTGGCGCCCGATGCCAGCGACATCGTGGTGGCATTGGGCCACGCCGCCGCCAAGGCCGGCATCGACAGGCAATTGCTCGAACTGATCAAGCTGCGCGCGTCGCAGATCAATGGCTGCGCGTTCTGCGTTCAGTTTCACATCCTGCAGAGCGAGAGCCTCGGCATCGCCGTCGACAAGCTCAACCTGCTTGTGGTCTGGCGCGAGGCGCCGCAATTTTCCGCGCGGGAGCGCGCCGCGCTGGCCTGGACCGAAGCGCTGACGCGGCTGACCGACGGCGTCAGTGACGAGGTCTATGCGGCGGCGAGCGCGGAGTTCTCCGAGACGGAACTGGCCTATCTCAGTTCTGCGGTGGCTTCGATCAATGTCTGGAACAGGCTCGGCGTCGCCTATCGCTGGACCCCGCCGGTCCGGCCAAAGGCCGCAGCCGTGGCGGCTTCGTGACCGTCAGTTCTCGCTGCCTTCCTGGGCGCCGGAATGCAGCGGTGGCTCCGGCAGCGCATGCGCCACCGCCGGCGCCGCCGCAGCCTCCGGCCCGATCTCCCGTCCGCGCCCGCGGATCAAGCGCTCATAGGCCGAGATCAGCGTGACGTAGGGATTGACCCAGAGCCAGCCGTCACGCGTGAACACCTGGACGTCGAAATGCAGGTGGCGGGTGGTGCCGTTGGGATGGTCCAGGTAGTTGGAAACCACGCCGATTTTTTCGCCCTCTTCGACGCGGCGCCCGTTCAGCACGCCGTCGGCATCCATGCTCGCCGGGTTCATATGCATATAGCGAAAGCGGATATGGTCGGTGCCGGTGTTGACCTGCAGCGTCGCCGCCTGTTGCTTCCACGAGCGGATCAGCACGCCGTCGCGAACGGCGACCACGGCCTGCTCCCTGGGATCGCAACGATCGGCGCCTTCGCTGGGAGGCGGACAGGGCGCCGGCCGGATATCCTGGCCCTGATGGCCAAAACCGCTGGCGCATTGTCCGACCCCGAAACTGCGGGCCTCGCAAAAATTATCCTGCCAGGGATAGCTGGTATTGCCGCCCGCCTGTTCGTCATTCGATCGCCGGTTGCCGAAGGATTGCGAGTGGGCAAAGGCCGGGGCTCGCTGCAGCGGAAACCGGATTTGCGCGTAGACGGTGGCGTCGGCGTGGCCACTTTGTCTGTGCGAGCCGCTGTTGGCGATGATGTCGCCGCTCGGGCGATAGGTGAAATCAGCTGACCACTCCGTCGGCCGCTCGGCGATCTCGGAGGCAATCTCCGCGCGCGGTCGCGACGGTTCGCCGCCGGCGATGCGAAGGGCCTTCAGGAAACGCTCGGCCACCGGATAGGCCTCGCGGCAAGCGAGCCGCCGCGCGTTGGGAGCGCTGTCGAGGCACTGGACCGACACCACATAGGGAACGCCGAAGCGGGTGAAGGCGTAGCGCACATGGCCTTCCCGGATAAAGCGGCGCAGGTCGGGAAATTGCGCCGCCAATGCCTTGACCGGCTCACCCTTGCCGCCGAGGGGATCGCTGATGTCGTAAGTCAGGATCGAGCCGGTGATCTGCACCTCGACCGGCCTGGCAAAGCTTCGTTGCGGCATGCCGTCGCCGGCGCCGGGCTCGAGTGAAAACATCGCGTCGTAGCCGGCCGGACCGGCGTCGAACAGCTCGGCGGGACGGAAGTCGGCCTGATAGCGCGACACCGAAAGGCTGGCCGGCACGCCGTTCAGCCGGGCGTCGAGAAATGCCGCGGTGTCGAATGGCAGCAGCACCGGTATGGGGCTGCGCCCGATCCCGGTGAAGATCTGCGAGGTCACGGCATTCAGTTGCACCAGCGCCGGCCGCGAGCGCGGATCGAATGCCGGCAGCCGGCGTTGGCCCGAAAACGTGAAGTCGGTTGCCACCGCCGGCTGGGTGCCGATCTCGGATCGCAGCTGATCGAGCACGGCACGCCAATCGACATGAACCGCCGTAACCGCCGGGGTCCTGAATTCGTCGGCGGACGCAACGCAGGTGCCGGCGATCAGCGGGAGCGACCAGACCAGCCAATGCACCGCAAACCGGAGTTGAAGCCGCCAAGGACGCTTCGCGCTGGGTCCGCCAGGGCAGGAGCGGTTCGGCGAAGCGGTCATGCGCTCATCTGCTATTCAGCGTCCGACCGCTGGACAGAGCAGATGCCGGCTCCCGCAAAGTCGGACTCCGCTTCTGCCGATCGCGCTGCCGTTCTCACCGCTCTGCCCCCCGCGCTGTCAGACGGCCGCCTAATCCTTGGCGCGCTCGACGTAAGAGCCGTCCTCGGTCATGATCACGATCCGGGTTCCCGTGCCGATATGTGGCGGCACCAGCGTGCGCACGCCGTTGGAGAGAATGGCCGGCTTGTAGGACGACGAAGCGGTCTGACCCTTGGTGACCGGTTCGGTTTCAACGACTTCCAGCGTCGCGCGCTGCGGCATCTGGATCGCCACCGGAATGACGCCGTGGAGCGAAAGCTTGACGGTCATGTTTTCCTGCAGATAAGGCGCCGCGCTGCCGACGACGTCTTCGGGCACCTGCACCTGATCGTAGTTTTCGGTATTCATGAAGTGAAAGCCGTCTGCGTCCTTGTAGAGGTAATTGAAATTCTGATCCTCGATGGTCGCCTTCTCCACCTGGTCGGTGGTCTTGTAGCGCTCTGAAATCTTCACCCCGTCGCTGATTCGGCGCATTTCGATCTGGCTGACCGGCGTTCCCTTGCCGGGGTGGATGTTCTCGGCGGTCAGAACCACGTAAAGCTTGCCGTCTTGCTCGATGACGTTGCCCTTGCGAATAGAACTGGCGATGACTTTCAAAGCTGTTTTTCCTGATAATCTGGCCCGGGACCGATCAGGACATGGGTGTCCCGGGGCCAGCGAAGCGGTTTCGGGCTGCAACATACTCATTTTGCCCGTCGATGCTAGTGCCGGCGATTCCGGGCTGCCGCGCCGCCAGCAGCCAGCAGGTTGCCGGCATAGCGGATCGAAAATCAGCACCGGAAACATGGAGTTGCCAGTGTCCCCTCGGTTTCCGGATCTGCGGCCAGGGAGCCAGCCCGGGGTTTCCCACTCGGGAAAGCCGGCGGCCGGCATTTCATGGGCCCATCAGGGGGCTGGCTGATGTCCGACAATCATCCGCCCGCACCGTGGTGGTCCGCCGCGCGGCATGCCGACGTCAGGCCGTTTTTGACCGCGCGCGGCGCCATAACCAGGGCGGTCCGGGCCTGGTTCGAGGAGCAGGAGTTTTGCGAGGTCGAAACCGCCATCCTGCAGGTCTCGCCCGGCAACGAGGTCCACCTGCATGCGCCCCGCACCGAGATTACCTTCGCCGATGGCGGGCACGCGACGCGGTATCTGCGGACCTCTCCGGAATTCGCCTGCAAGAAATTGCTGGCCGCCGGCGAGCGGCGGATTTTCGAGTTTGCCCGGGTGTTTCGCGACCGCGAGCGCGGCGCGCTGCATCTCCCCGAATTCACCATGCTTGAATGGTACCGCGCCGACGCGGGCTATGACGCCGTGATGGCCGACAGCGTCGTCGTCATCGCCCATGCCGCGCGGGCAACCGGAATCAGCGGTTTTTCGTTTCGCGGCAGCACGGCCGATCCGTTTGCCGAGCCGGAACTGCTGACGGTGGCGGCAGCCTTCGACCGCTTTGCCGGCATCGACCTTTTGGCCACCATCGCCGACGGCCAGGGCGATCGCACCGGCCTCGCGGCCGCGGCTAGCCGGAAGGTCCGGATCGCCGACGACGACACCTGGTCGGATATTTTCAGCAAAATTCTGGTCGAACATGTCGAGCCGCATCTGGGGCAGGGGCGCCTGACGGTGCTGTTCGAATACCCGGTGCCGGAAGCGGCGCTGGCGCGGGCCAAACCTTCCGATCCGCGCGTCGCCGAACGCTTCGAGGTCTATGCCTGCGGCGTCGAACTCGCCAATGGATTCGGCGAATTGACCGACCCGGCAGAGCAGCGCCGCCGGTTTATTTTGGCGATGGACGAAAAGCAGCGGCGCTACGGCGAGCGTTATCCTCTCGACCCGGAGTTTCTCGACGCGGTGGCGCAGATGCCGGAGGCCAGCGGCGTCGCGCTCGGCTTCGATCGGCTGGTGATGCTGGCCAGCGGCGCCGTCAGGATCGACCAGGTGGTGTGGACCAGGGTGGCGGGTGAGTCATGAGCCGCGCAGAGCCCGGCCTCGCCACGACCTTGCGCACGCCCGCCGAACTGGTTGCCCATGGCCTGGCGCCGGCGGCCGAGCTTGCCGAGCTGGAAGCCGTCGCGGCGCGCTATGCGGTAGCGGTGACGGCGGACATGGCTGCGCTGATCGACCGCAGCGATCCCGAAGATCCGATCGCGCGGCAATTCATTCCAAGCGCCGAGGAGTTGCTGGCCGAGCCCGGCGAGAGCCCCGATCCGATCGGCGATCAGGCCTATTCGCCGGTCGCCGGCATCGTGCATCGCTATCCGGACCGGGTGCTGTTCAAGCTGGTCCATGTCTGCGCGGTGTATTGCCGGTTCTGTTTTCGCCGCGAAATGGTCGGTCCGGGCAAGGCGACCGCGCTCTCGCCGGCCGCCTACCGCGACGCGCTCGACTATATCCGCGCGCACGGCGAAATCTGGGAAGTCATCCTGACCGGCGGCGATCCCCTGATGCTGTCGCCGCGGCGGCTGGCTGAAATCATGGCGGAGCTCGCCATCATCGACCACGTCAGGATCATCCGGATTCATACCCGCGTACCGGTTGCCGCCCCCGCGCGCGTCAGTGGCGAGATGATCGCCGCGCTGAAGGTCGGGGGTGCGGCGACGTGGGTGGCGCTGCACGCCAACCATGTCCGGGAATTGACCGCCGAGGCCCGCGCCGCCTGCGCGGGGCTGATCGACGGCGGCATTCCGATGGTGAGCCAGTCGGTGCTGCTGCGCGGCGTCAACGACAACGCCGCGGCGCTCGAAGCCTTGATGCGCGGCTTGGTCGAATGCCGGATCAAGCCCTATTATCTGCACCAGGGCGATCTGGCGCCCGGTACCGCGCATCTGCGGACGACGCTGGCGCAGGGTCAGCAGTTGATGCGGGCATTGCGCGGCCGGCTGTCCGGACTATGCCAGCCGGAATATGTGCTTGATATTCCCGGCGGCCACGGCAAGGCGCCGATCGGTCCGAATTACCTGTCGCCTGCAGATTCTTTTGCCAAGCAAGGTGAACCGCACCCGGAATCGCGCTATCGTATCGTCGACTATTGCGGTGACGTTCACCTCTACCCGCCGAAGCCATGATGGCGACGGCGGGCGAGCAAAAGCGGGGCGGCGTCGTCGCGCAACGATCAAACTTCCCCGCCGGACACCCGTCGGTGGTTTGGTCTCGTGGTGGAGAGTTGAAATGCGAAGCTTGATCATGGCGGCGGCGTTACTGATATTCGGTTCCGCGGCGATAGCGCAGACGGCAGGCCAGGGATCGCCGACGAATTCGCCCCGGCCCATCCCTGAGGCGCCAGTCGGTCACCGTCAGCCGCGCCCCGATCAGGTACCGTCGGAGAAGAACCTCAGCGATCCCAACGATGCGGCCAACCGCGAGGACGCCGCGCTCGACCGCAAGATCAAGAGTATCTGTCGCGGCTGCTAATCATCCCTTGCTGGCGGCGAGAGCCATTCCGATCAGCGATGCGCCGCCGAACAAGAGATTGATGCCGACCAGAAGGCCGACGGCCCATTCCGCCGATCCCGGAAGCCCGGCGATGATCATGGCGGCAATCAGGATGTCGAGCACGCCGGCAAACAGCATCCAGCTCCAGCGCTCGGACATTTCGCGGCGATGCTCGAGCGCATACATGATCGAGGCGACACCTTCGGCCAGGAAATAGGCGCCGACCACGATGGTGAGGGTAAGGATGCCCTGCACCGGCCGCGCCAGCAGGATCAGGCCGACGCCGATCGCCAGCACCGCCGAGATCAGCGACCACCAGAACCCCGGCATCTGCCGGGCCCAGAACGTCAGCGCCAGACCGGCGACGCCGCTGATCAGAAACAACCAGCCCAGGAAAATCGTGACTGCAAGGCTCGCCAGCGGCGGCACGATGATCGCGGCGAGACCCAGAATCACGAGCAAAATGCCTTCAAACAAAAAAGCCTTCCAATGCTCGCGAACCGCAGCGTTCACTTTGGATTGCAGATTGGTGATGTCCTGGGGAAGGGTCATTGAAGATCTCCGTTGCCGGCACTGAACCATGCAGCCATACTATAGCTTGCAGCCATGCCGCAGGGTCAACTTGTTTGTCAAAGCGGCTTGCGCGAGATCAAGGACATCGCAGTCCTATCGCTGCAGTGGGTTCGTTGGTCCGGTCTTCGCGCCGCAAAATTCCGTGAAGCGCGCAGGATGTTTCCGGCGAACGCGTTGCCAGGCCGCAGAATATGATCCGCAAAAAGGCAAGCCGGCGCTCCGAAAAGGTCACGCTCAAACAAAACGATAGTGCGTGATACTGAAGCCGTCGGTCTCTGGCGGGTCTGTGCTGGCTAACCCTGGCCCGGTGCGGAGGAAAAGCTCTGCGAGGTTTCCCGCATCCGGTTGCGGCCCAGAACATAGATCGCCGTGGTGACCACCAGCAGCCCCATTCCGGTCAGGATCGATATCAGGCCGACCGGGATCAGAACCAGCGATGCGTGGCGCTCGGGATTGGCCAACCAGTAGTGGTGGACCGATGACAGCAGGAAGGCGAGGCCGGCGAAGCCGGCGCCGCCGCCCAGCACCAACAACGCCCACATTCGCCGCAGTTGGCCGAGCCGCTCGCGGGCAAGTTCGGTGCGCGGGGCGTGGTGGCGGCCGACCCGGCGCACCAGCCGGACGGCAAATCCGATCGAACCGAACCCGATCAGCACGCTCACCGATCCCAGCAGCAGCCGGGTCGAGGCGTCGATATCAGGATTTTGCTGCAGCGTCAGCAGCGGAAAATCGAAGGCGGCGTGCAGGGCGAGCGGCGCAAACAGCACCAGAATTCGGCTTGAAAGGCGTGCCCAGTCGCGGTGGTGCCGGTGTGCGCCAAGCGCGGTGCCGGATCGCGCGATCGCCAGATAGGCGCCGGCAATGATGCCGAGCGCACCGTGGAACGGCACGGTCAGGACGCTGCGCAAGGCCGCCAGCGACCGCCACATGTCGGCATGCTGGACCAGATAAGCGAGGTTTTCATAGGCGGCAAAGCCGAGGCCGGCCGCGGCGCCATAGACCACGGTGTCCATCGGATCCGCGAACGGCCGCCGCCGCGTGGAAACCGCGACAATGACCAGAATCTTGACGGTTTCTTCCGGGGCCGCGACGCCAAAGACCGAATGCAGGGCTTGCGCCACCCAGGGGTTTTCGGGGGCTGCGAGGATCGACGCAAACGGCGCGCGCGCCACGCCCAACAGTAAAATGCTGGCCGCCCCAAGCAGAAAGGCGGTCCAGACCCTTCCGGGCGGCCCGGGGCGTTCGCCGGCGGCGATCACCAGCCACAGGATCAGCAAGGCGGGGGCGACGGCGGCGCTGCCGATCACGGTCGGTAGGGATTCAAACAGATTCATCGAAGCAACAAACACTCCCAAAATCGGCGCTCAGGGTCCGAGCGCGGCGCGAACCTGGATACGATTGGCGCGGCAGATAACCCGGACGGACTACCTGACGACCGGGAATTCCACATACCGTGCATATCTGTGGCTGATTTGATACTGCCGGCTGCAAAAGCTGGCTGGACTGTGATCCCGCCGTTGCGCGGTTCCGGCCACCCCAATAGCTTCACCACACGGGCTGCGTGTAGTGCGTGAAATAATTGCTTCGGCGGCGGGTCTCCTTTGGTCCGGCCGGGTGAGAAACGCATCAAAAACCGCTCCTGCTTCAGAGAGATACGCCATGTTTTTTCCCGCTCAAGGGCGCAGCGCCGGAATCGGCCGCCGCGACCGGCACAATTCGCGACTTTGCCTGACCCAGAAGATGTGGCGCGGGCAGCTGCTGTCTGGTGCAGCAGTTCTGGCCCTGGGTTCGCCGGCGCTGGCGGCGAATATCAACACCTTGCCCGCATGGAACGGAAGCAGTTCGATTTCGGCCTGGGGGGTGACCGACACCGCGACCTATGGACAGACCATCACGCCTGTCGTCGGCCAAACCTTGTTGACCGGTTTCACCTTCGAACTCGGTCAGCTCTCCGGAACGGCCCCGCAATACCAAGCCTATGTCTATCAATGGAATAGCGCGACCGACCGCATTGTCGGCACCGCGCTCTATGCCTCGGGGGCAATGACCGCGCCAAGCGGCGCCGCGTTCTCCGCGGTGACGATCAATACCGGCAGCATCGTCCTGACGCCCGGCCAGCAATATGTGCTGTTCCTGTCGACCTCCAATGCTCAGCCGGAGGCCACGGCAAGCTACAAATATGGAGCGCTCACCAACAACACGGCCTATGCCGGCGGCCAGTTCGTGTTTCAGAACAACGGCGCGAACTTCGGCAATTTGAGTACGACAGCCTGGTCTACCATCGCCGAGGACCTCGCTTTCATGGCGACGTTCACCACCGCCCCGACCACCCCGACCTTCATCTTCGTCAGCCCCTTGCTGCCGACCGGCGCACCGGTCAATCCGACCGGTGTCGCGGCCGGCATCGACAAGGCGATCGCGGCGGGCGCGACATTGCCGGCGGGATTCGGCACCTTGTTTACTCTGACGCCCTCTCAACTCGTGAACGCCCTCGGCCAGCTCTCGGGCGAGAACAACACTCAGGCCCAGCAGGGCTCGTTCCAACTGACCAATTCGTACCTCTCCTTGCTCACCGATCCATTCGCGATCAATCGCGGCACCGGATCGGCGATGGGTTTTGCGCCGGAGCGCACCGGCCAGCTGCCGTCGGGGCTGGCTTCCGCCTATGCGATGTATAACAAGGCTCCGCCGCTGGTCAGTTACGAGCCGCGGTGGGAGACTTGGGGAGCGGCGTTCGGCGGCAGCAACACCACGTCAGGCAATTCGGTCGTTGCAAGTCATGATACGACAACGAATGTGGGCGGCGTAGCGGCCGGCGCCGACTATCGCATCTCACCGGACGCGCTGATCGGATTTTCGCTGGCCGGAGGCGCCACCTCGTGGTCGCTGGCGTCAGGACTCGGCGACGGGCGCAGTGACGTGTTCCTGGCCGGCCTCTATGGCGCCAAGAAGTTCGGCGCGGCCTATGTCTCCGCCGCCTTTTCCTACTCCAATTACTGGATGTCGACCGACCGGTCGGTGACGGTGGCAGGTCTCGATCAATTGCATGCCGACTTCGACGCCCAGAATTTCGGCGGTCGGCTTGAAGGCGGCTATCACCTGCCGTGGCAGCCGGCAGGGCTACAGTGGACACCTTACGGGGCGATCCAGCTGCAGAGCTTCCGGACGCCGTCCTATGGCGAAACCGTAGCGGCCGGTTCGCCGGAATTTGCGCTGAACTATAATGGACAGACCGCAACCGCGGTTCGCGCGGAACTTGGCGACCGGGTCGACCGGACATATGCGCTCGACAATGGCACCCAGCTTGACGTGTTCGGCAAAGCTGCCTGGGCCCATGATGAAATCAGCAATCCCACCCTGAATGTCAGCTTCATCGGCCTGCCCACCGCAAGTTTCATCGTCAACGGCGCGGCGGCGCCGCGCGATCTCGGGCTGGTAACGGCCGGCGCGGAATGGCGATTGGCCAAGGGGCTGTCGATTCTCGCGAAGTTCGACGGCGAATTTGCCGGGGCCTCGCAAACCTACTCGGGAACGGCGCGGCTGCGTTACACTTGGTGAACGGCCGGGCGCCGCGCGCGCGTCCTAGCAACCGTGGCAGATATTCTTCAGCCGCGCATTCATCAGCGCGTCTTCGGCGCCGATCGGATCGGGGTATTTCGCGGTATCGACGCTGGAGGCTGGAACGCTTGCCGCGAGGGCAGGTTTTGCCGTGGCGGGCGGGGCGGCGCTGTCATAGCAGGCGAGTCTCGGAGCGGGAGCTGCGATCGACCGGCAGGCCGGCGTCCGGGCACTGGCGGGTTGGGACATCGCGCCAATCGCGATGAGGACGGCAAACCATCTCATTTCAAGGCCCTTTTTGTGCCAACGAAACCGGCCAGGACCGGCAAATGGATTCTCGGCGAATCGCGATTGTTAATTTCCATCAAACAGTTTGCCGGATTTCTTTGTGCAAAATGCGCGCAATCTCGAGCCGTGTCCATGGATGGTTTTCGGATTTTGCCATCTGGCGCGGACCGACGGCGGACACCGCGAGATTGTCGCGTGATAAGTTGTGTCATCGTCGAGCCAGGGAGGCATAGCGGGTGGTTTCGTTGCGCGGTGCAGAGACACATACGAGGTCAGTCCTCAAGGCGATCAGTTGGCGGACCATGGGGACGCTGGATACCTTCGCGATCAGCTGGTTTTTCACCGGCAGGATTGAAATGGCCGGATCGATCGCCGGCCTCGAGGTCGTCACCAAGATTGCCTGGTATTACCTTCACGAACGGGCCTGGTCTTCGGTCCGATGGGGCCGCCGCTGAATCGCGGGCAGTTCTGCGGCTCAAGATCCCGCGTTCACAGGCGCGTGATGCCATGAACCATCGGGCCTGGCAGCCTACCCATGGGAAGCCCGCCATCGGACCTGATCGGCCCGCACAGCGGCGGGCAAGCTGGTGCGCGGATCCTCATCTCAAACGGGGCGCCGCCAGTTCGAATCCGCGGGCTGGAAAACGGGAGAAGTATAGTGAAACAATTTATCGCCGCCGCTTTTTTTGCAAGTGTCGTCCTGACCGGCTTCAGCGAAGCGCAGGCAATGCCGATCGCGCCGCTTGCTCATGATCAGGACGGGTCGATCGTTCAGGTCTTCGGGGGCTGCGGGCCCGGCTGGCATCGCGGTCCCTATGGCGGTTGCCGTCCGCTCTATAATTGTCCGCCCGGCTGGCATTCCGGACCGTTCGGACGGCATTGCTTCCGCAACTGGTGAGTTCCGCGCCTGCCGTGAGAGGCCGAGGCCGGCAGCGAAGACGAAAGACCAGCATGCTTAAGAAGCGTTAACCGATTCGTGGAGATACTGGCATCAGCAATTCCAGAAGGAGTTCCCGATGTCGAAGTTTGCGATTGGCGAAAAGGTCGATAAGGCAACCGACGATCATGAGGGCGGCACCATCATCGCGGTGTTTCCGACGGTCGACGGTCACTTCAGGTACCTCGTCGATACCGAAGGCTACGGTGCGCTGCAGTTTTTCGACGAGGAAAAACTGGTCGTTCACGTCAACTAGACGGTTTGGTCGGAAGCGTCGGCTCTGGCGCGCCCTGCGGTGGGCGCCAGAGCCCGACGCATGGGCCAGGTGCCGACGCCTGTCGATGCTTCGGTGGCGGGGCAGGGCTCCGCTCAGAGGCGGCGGCGGACTTCATTCCTCATCTTTTCGCGGAATTCCTCTCGGCGTGCCGGCCGTTGTTTTTCGTCGATATTGAAGCGGTCGAAGACGTTGAAATGATCGAGGATCGGGTGACGGTCGCTGGCCATCGCTAGCACGCCGAGCAGTTCGGCAACCGGCCGGGGAGGGCCGGTGACTTCCCAGCGACGGATGGTGTCGGCACCGTCGCCCGGAGCCAGGTCACAGAGTTTCGCCATGTCGGCCGCGGACAGCTGTCTGCCGATTGCATCACCGAGATCGAGGCGAAGCTGTTTGAGTTCGGAGCCGGTCACTGCTTGCGCTCCTGGTCGACCGCACATTCAGCGCGGGGCAGGTTGCGGTTGGTCGTCGAGCCCGCGAGCTTCAGCGATTAAGGTGTCTTTTGCAACCACAGGGAACGGCCTGGCCTGGGTGTGCAGCAGCATGGCGAGCACGCCGATGTCCGGGCCCCGGGCAAACGCGTAACCGGGATTGCAATTGTAAGCCGGGCCGTAGCCGCCGCCATTCGCCGCCAAGAGGCCTGCGATCGCATTCACCCATTCGGCGGCGCAGGGAGCGAAGTCCCGCTCCGGCGACGGTACCGCCACGGCTGAAGATGTCAGTACGAAGGCAATCGAGTCCAGGGCTGCCTTCATCATGATTGCAGCTCCTTGCGACGAATACGCCGACAACGGGCGACCAGGTTGCATGCGCGAACGTGAACAGCCGGCAGCGTTCGCCGCGCCGGTTGGCGGATTTATGCTGGGAGAGGGGTGATGGGTTGATCGTGGCCAGAGGCCTCGACAAGGGCAGTTGTGGATCAAGTGGATCGGCGCGATGGCCATCGGCATCGATGACGTGGTATCGACCGTAGCGAGAGGCTGTTGGGCCGTTTCCGAGGCGGATCATTCAGAACGGTTGCGTCGGTCGCAGCTCGGCGATCAAGCAGTAGAGCGCGGCGCGCCTGATCCTGCGGCCGGGTCGTTGTGTCATTAACCCCCTAACGGCAGTGCGACGCCATGGTTGCTTTTTTCTTCCTGTTCGCGCCGATCGTGGTTCTGATCGCGGTTTTGTTGATGCAGCGATTCCAGCCCCGACGTAATCCCGCGAAGGTGGAGGCGACCAGACCGGGGCGCGTCGAACCTCAATTCGCTTCTGTGCCTGTTGCCGAGACGGCAGCATCGACAACCGATCTCGGCGGACCACCGGGCGAGGACCAGCGAGAGGCGAGCGTCATCACGATTGAGCGCTGATGGTCCAGCCGACAAACCGATTTGGAATCATTCGATTGAATAAATGGCGCTCCCTAGCGGAATCGAACCGCTCTCTCCACCGTGAAAGGGTGGCGTCCTAACCGATAGACGAAGGGAGCAAACACTTCGGCGCTGCGACCAAACAGGACGCGGCACCGCCGTCTCGCTCGTCATAGACAAACAGACCGGCCAGTCAGCGCGTTGATGTTGCGATGGGGCCGTGCCGAACCCGGACCCGCGGCGAGGCGGTCAGGACGGCGGGCGAACGTATAGTGGCGTTTGGCCGGCCCGGCAAGTCGGCGGAATTGCGGTTTTGACGGCGATCGAACCCGGCTCTTGCCGCTCGGAATGGCGCTTTCCGCCGTGGCCGCAACGATTTCTAAAGCCTGCAAGCGTAGGGATGAAATCGGAGCATTTTCCGGCAAGGTGGGGATAGGATTCGCCGCGGGACAATGCGCCATTTCACTGTTTTGCGCGTTTCCGACCGCAAAACAGGCATTCCCCTCTCGGATCAATCCAAGGGCAAGCCCCAGGGGACCATGTCCGAGGGTGAGTTTGGGCGGAACAGGCGCTGGAGCGAACACATGGCCGTAACCAAAAAGCGGGAAGCGCGCAAATCGCTGCGGCAGCCCGGCTGGATCACCCTTGAAGGCGGTTTCGCGGCCCGCCAATGCGTGGTGCAGGACATGTCCACCTCGGGCGCCAAGCTCACCATCGATGATTCCAACGTGCTGCCGGCCCGGCTGCGGCTGGCCTTCACGCGCGACGCCAGGACCGGGCGGAACTGCGAGGTGGTCTGGCGCCGCGGAAAAGTGCTCGGCGTCAAATTCGTGCGGTAGCCAAAACCGCCGTCGCCCGGTAAAATGCCGGGATGCGGCACATTCTCGGAAACACCTTTCGACACAGCCTGATCGGATTCGCGGTGGCGATGCTGCCGGCCGCGGCAGCGGTGGCAGAGCCGCTCGGCAATCTGAGGCTGGACCCGCCCGCGGCCTCGTCGTCGGACAAGCTGCTACCGCTGAGGAGCACCGGGACCGGCAATGCCTGCGCCGCGTTGGGTCCGGGCTTTGTCAAGGTCGACGGCACCGATACCTGCATCAAGATCGGCGGTGCGGTCCGCGTCGGGGCGGGCGGCGCCGCGCGCTGAACCCGAGATCGGACGGGCGGAATGCAGCTCAATGTCATCGTGCCCGTCGTGATGGGCTGCGCGCTGCTGTGGTGGATCGGCCGCGGTATCAGCTCGACGGCGCGTCTTGTGGTGACGGTGATCACGCTCGCCGTGGTCATCGGCGTTGTCTGGTTCGAGCGTTCGGGTTTTTGATCGGGCTTTGCATCGACGCGGACCGCAGCGCGATCGATGACCGTCACGACATCGGCGGAGCGACGAATTGCACAAATCCCGCTCGGCTTCTGAATTGTTCGAACCAGCGTTCGAGATACGGCAGCGGCGGCTTGCGGATGCCTTCGACCCCGAACCAGCGTCTGGCATAGGCGCCGAGCGCGATATCGGCGAGGGTAAAATCATCGCCCCCGATGAAGCGCCGCGTCGCCAGCTCGGTCTCGACGATCTGCCACTGCGCCGCTTCGGCGTCGGCATCGTTCTGAATGGCCACCATGTCGCGCTGCGCGACCGGTGTTCTCACCAATCCCCAGAACACCGGACGATCGACCGGCTGCAGCGTCGACAGCGTCCAGTCCAGCCAGCGGTCGACACCGGCGCGCCGTCTTGCAGCCTGCGGATACAGCGGCGATCCCGGGGCGTAGGCGAGCACCAGATAGCGCATGATCGAATTGGATTCCCAGAGCACGAAATCGCCGTCCACCAGGGTCGGCACCCGCCCGTTCGGATTCATCGCAAGATAGTCGGCCTCGCGGTTGCGGCCGAACGCCATGCCGGCGTCGATTCGCTGGTAGGAAAGATCGAGTTCGCGCAGGCACCACAATACTTTTTGCACATTGACCGAATTGGCCCGGCCCCAGATGGTCAAATGTCCCTGCTGGTCGTTCGGCACGAATTGGCCCTCCCGATGCTGCTATTCTCCAGCAGTCATATCGGATTGTTGGTCAAAAAGCGCGGCCGCAAGCGGAAAATTCGAGACCGAGCCAGGCGACAAAAAAGACCCCGCCCGGGGATGGCGGAGCCTGATCTGTCGAAATAAGCCGCGCTACAATGGTCAGCGGCCGAACAACAACCACAGTAGAATGATCACCGGGATCGGCACGCCGACCAGCCAGAGCAAAAGTCCTTTTCCCACGTTCGCCTCCATGAATTCCTCATGGATGGACAATGCCTCGGGCAAGTTCGGGTTCCCCAAATGGAACGGGAAAACGTTCACCAATGTCCGGTGTTCGGCATCGAGAGCCACGGCTCAGCCGGTGGCTTGGCATCGCCCTTCTGCAACAACTCGATCGAATGCAGATCCGGCGAGCGGACGAAGGCCATCTGGCCGTCGCGCGGCGGACGGTTGATGGTGATGCCGAGTTTCATCAGGCGGTCACAGGTCGCATAGATGTCGTCGACCTCATAGGCGAGGTGGCCGAAATAGCGATCCTCGCCGTATTTTTCCTCGTCCCAGTTATAGGTAAGTTCGACCAGCGGCGCGCCACGCCCCTTGGAGGCCTTCAGCAGGTCCTCGTCTTCGCCGGCGCACAGGAACACCAGGGTGAACTTCGCCTTGTCGTTGTCGATGCGGCGGACTTCCTTCAAGCCGAGCGCGCCGGAATAGAATTTTAGCGCGGAATCGAGATTGCGCACGCGCAGCATGGTGTGGAGATAACGCATGTTTCCTACTCCGTTGAAAATCTCTGCAGATTTGAATGCTGTTTTGGCAGTTCGGGCCAACGAATAGCAGCAAAACGCAGGCGAGGGCAGGGGTGTGGCGGTGCGGTGTCCTGCCGCAAATGCAGAACGGCCGGCGCCAAGGCCCGTAAACCGCCGTGAAATCCTGCCGATCAAGCAGTTGCGGATGCGAACGAGCGAAGCCCTCCAGCGCCCGCCGGCAACAGCAAGCAACAACGCCGCCGGGCTGAATGATGCCAGGCGGCGCTGTCGTAGAACTGGAAATTGCAATGCCCCAGTCATGCTTTGTCGCGCCAGAACGCCAATGGTTCAATGGCGGTTTTTACCGCCGGCGGCGCCGAACAATCCTGCCGGTCTTTAATCGGTAGCAGAGCTGCCATGGCCGAAAATCCATATCCCGCCGAAAAAGCGCGCGGTGGCGAAATCATTCTGAGAACACCGCTCCGCCGCGCCATTTTCCTGGCCGGCCTGAGCGCCGCCGTGGTTCCGGTGCTGGTGCTCGTAATGATGCGTTGACCTTGCGCGCGCTGACCCCAGCGATCTCCGCTTTCGGAACCGGGTTCCGCTGCAACCAAGAAAAGCCCTCGGCGTTATCTGGGTGGGTACTCAATGGAGGAGATCAGCATGAAGAAAGTTTTGGCGGTTTTGGCGACGGTCGCCGTCGTCGGTGCCACCGCGGTGACGGCGTCGGTGCCCGCCCAGGCGCGCGGGTTCGGTCACGGATGGGGCGGCCGCGGGTACGGTCCCGGTTTGGGATTCGGGCTGGCAGCAGGCGCCATCGCCGCCGGCGCGCTGGGCGCGTACGGACCTTATTATTACGGGCCGGGCTATGGATATTATGGTCCGCGCTATTACGGCTACGGCTATGGGCCGGCCTATTACGGTCCCGGCCCCTATGCCTACTACGGCGCACCTTACCGCTATCGCTACTGGTAAATGAAAAAAGCCCGGACACGCTTCCGGGCTTTTTCTTATCAGGCATGTATAAGGAGTGCAGGCCACACGGCGAAACACGTGGATCAGGAAAGATAAAGACAATGGCTGCGCACGACACCAAGAGCAAGACCGACGCGCCGAACAAGGCGGCCCGCGAGAGCAAAACCGCGGAGGCCACGCCCAAGCCGGGAGCCGGTAAGACCGAAACAGGCAAGACCGAAACAGGCAAGACTGACGCCGGCATGGCTGAAACCGGCAAAACAGCCGAGGCGGCGCCACAGCGCCAAGGCATGGGTGAGGGCCAGAAGCCGGTGTCGCAGGCCTACAAGGATAATTGGAACGCGATTTTCGCAAAAAAGCCCGCCAAAAAGCGCAAGCGGTGACGGATCGCGTCAGCCGTGTGCCGAACTGGCAACGACGGCGACGCGCTTCCTCCATGGAGTGAAGCACGGTCTATTGCTGGCGACATGGTCACAGACATCGCGCTAGGACCGGAATGATCTGGCGTCGGATCCGCGTCGGGCGTTTTGTAGCGTGGCCGCGAAATACTCCTCACGCTCGCGTTGGAATTTGGCCTGGGTGGCCTTGAAGCTGGCGATGCGCGCTTCGATCTCTTCCCGCTCTAATGCCAGACTGTCTTTTGGTTCAGTCATTGCCACCGCTTGCCCATCCTTCGTGAGTCGTGTCCCGCGGCCATTGGCGTCCGCAAATGGGGCGCGAATTGGGAAGGCGTATTGCGGGATTGTGATGGCCCGCGTGCGCGGAGCGTATGAGGTTCGCAGTGGATAAGAACGGCACCGTGCTTGTGACGCGCGCGCCTTCCCGGTAGCCACAGGCAAACGGGAGGCTTTCATGGCAAAGATCGATCTGGATTCACTGAGCATCGAGGAACTCGCAAGCCTGCGCGACAACGCCACCGACAAGCTGGCGGAAAAGGTCGCGGCGCGGCAGGCCGAACTGGAAGCCGAATTGGAAAAGCTGTCGCAATACGGCAGACCCGCAAAAAAGACCGCCGCCACGGCACCTGTCGCCAAGGTGAAGAAGAACGACGAGAAGAAGAGCGACGAGGCAAAGGAACCGATCGCAAAGGCGGCGTGACCTGCGGCGCTGCCCGCGCTGTCGGCACGGCTATAGCCATCCGAGCGGCCGTGCGATAATTTGGGCGCGGCAAATTTCGGATCGTCCAGCGTGATTGCAGCGGATCTTCGCAGCGGTGTGGAACAGCTCGGCGACATGATCGCCGCGGCGTCGTGCATCGTTCCGTTTACCGGCGCCGGCATTTCGACCGAATCCGGGATTCCGGATTTTCGTTCGCCCGGAGGATTGTGGACCCGCAACCGCCCGATCCCATTCGACGAGTTCGTCGCCAGTCCGGATGCCCGCGACGAGGCATGGCGGCGGCGCTTTGCGATGGAGCCGACTTTCGCCGCGGCGCGGCCGGGCCGCGGTCACCGCGCGCTCGCGGCCCTCTACAAGGCCGGCAAGATCCCCGCCATCATCACCCAGAACATCGACAATCTGCACCAGATCTCCGGCTTCGCGGCCGATCACGTCGTCGAGCTGCACGGCAATACCACCTACGCAAGCTGCATCGGCTGCGGACGAGCTTACGATCTGGCCTGGGTCAGGCAGCGCTTCGAGGCCCAGGGTGCGGCGCCCGACTGCAATGAGTGTCAGGAGCCGGTCAAGACCGCCACCATTTCGTTCGGGCAGGCGATGCCGGAGGACGCAATGCGCCGCGCCGGTGAACTGGCGCGGCAGTGCGACCTGTTCCTGGCGATCGGATCGTCGCTGGTGGTGTGGCCGGCCGCCGGCTTTCCGCTGCTGGCCAAAAACGCCGGCGCCAGATTGGTGATCATCAATAACGAGCCGACCGAACAGGATGACATTGCGGATCTGGTGATCCGCCACGATATCGGGGATACGCTGGGACCGTTCGTCGGCAACTGATGCCCAATTGATTCGCAGCCGCGCAAGACTGTTCATAGTTCCCTTCGGATTTGTTTTTTAGCTATGCGCGGCAGGCGGGAGTGTTATCTTTGATTCGAGAGATTCGCGCGGTGTCATCATGAATTGTCATCGATGGGCGTGCGTGCCGGCGCCGTCGCGGTGATGACGGGCCGCCGATAATGTGTGGGGTCCGGAGTCATGGGGTCGGACGGATTTGAGTCCAAGAAGCTCGGGGGCCCGCCGCCAGGCGGGACCGTATCGAACCGGCTTGGGCCGAGAGAATATTCGGGCGGCACCGAGCGTGATGCGGCGGTCGATGCTCTGACCGGCCTTGGCGAGGCCGCCGCCAATCTCATCGAAATCAGCGGCGTCATCAAATGGTTCGATGCATCAAAGGGCTACGGCTTCATCGTGCCCGACAATGGTTGGCCCGACGTACTTCTGCATGTCACCGTGCTTAGGCGTGACGGCTATCAGACCGCCTATGAAGGCGCGCGGCTGGTCTGCGAATGCGTGCAGCGGGCCAAGGGCTATCAGGCGTTCCGAATTGTTTCGATGGACGAGTCGACCGCGATCCATCCGGCGCAGATGCTGCCGCCGCGGACCCATGTCAGCGTCACCCCGACCAGCGGTCTGGAGCGGGCCCAGGTCAAGTGGTTCAACCGCCTGCGCGGATTCGGCTTCCTGACCTGCGGCGAGGGCACCCCGGACATATTCGTGCATATGGAAACCTTGCGCCGCTTCGGAATGACCGAGCTGCGCCCCGGCCAGTTCGTGCTGGTGCGCTTCGGACCCGGCTCCAAGGGAATGATGGCGGCCGAAATCCAGCCGGAAAACGGCTCGCCCGGACTGTCGTCGCATTAACCGCGCAAATTCCCGGCCTCCGCCGCCGGAAACCCTGCCTGCCCCAATCCGCACGGCGATGCCGATGGTCTGGTATTTGCCATGATCGTCAGGCTATAGGTCGGGCGAAATCTGCGGCAGGCTGGAGCGAATGTCATCAAATGAGTTTTGATCGAAGCATTGATCGACGCCGGGTGCGGGCGTGGCTTTGGCTGCCGGTGGCCGCGGTGATTGCGCTCGCCGCCTGCGCAGGCCCCGGCGCCCACGCGGCGAGTTTTCAGACGCTGGAGATTGCCACTAAATCCGGGGTCAAGGTTTTTTCGGTCGAGATGGCGACCACCGAGGAAGAAAAGACCACCGGCCTGATGTACCGCAAGGAACTGGCGGACGGGAAGGGCATGCTGTTCGATTTTTCCCCGGAACAGCAGGTCTCGATGTGGATGAAGAATACCTATATCCCGCTCGACATGATCTTCATTCGCGCCGACGGCCGGATCCTGCGGATTGCCGAAAACACCGAGCCGCTGTCCACCAAGATCATCCCGTCGGGCGGCCTCGCCAAGGGCGTGCTGGAGGTGATTGCCGGTACCGCGCAAAAATACGGAATTCAGCCCGGCGACCGCGTGGCGCATCCTCTGTTCAACGGCCACTGAGCCGGCCGCGGCAGCCTTGCTGGGCCGGTCCTAAGCGTGTATCGACGTCGTCTCCTGGTCTGATCGTCGGGGTATAGCGCAGCCTGGTAGCGCGGCAGTTTTGGGTACTGCAGGTCGTTGGTTCGAATCCAGCTGCCCCGACCAACGATTTCAATTACTTGAACGAGATATTTCAAGCCGAATCTCGCCAGATATTTGCCTGGGACGGCGGTATGCGGCGGGTCATTTGGGGGCCTTCGCGAGCCAGCCGACCGGCGCCACCGGATGCTCGCCAGCTTGGTTCGGAGGCGGGTTAACCTGTGTCACGGACGAGGAAACCATTTTGCGAGGTCGACGAAGCGATCCTGAAGCCTACGTGGGGGTATGAGCACGAGGGGTTTTGCCCGATCCACCAGCCAAGGCCACGCCAATGCTCGCCGAGAAGTTTTTTCTCCTGCTGGAAACACTCAAAGGCCGCGCCTATCCCGACGGGAGTCCGCGCGTGACAAGCAGTTCGCAGCATGTGCCGATGAAATTGCCCAGCACCAGGGAAGGGCCGACTGGAAATGATCTAGCTCGTCGCAGCGGCGCTGAATCTCGGCGCCCGCTACTGCAGCGAGGCAATGGAACGACCCTCGACGTATAGCCTTTGCCGGTCGCCTTGATCGGCGCGAAAGGTTCGCTCCGGTGGGTCGCAACCTAGCTGGCTGAGCCCGCTGATTGCGGGCGGCGGCGCCTGGCACCCTCAGCCACTGGCCGAATATTGATGCGTCCGGATTTGCGGTGAAGTTGCACCCAGGTCGTTGTGCCCGGTCTGCATCGCTTTGCGTGTTGCCGCGAAAATCGTTGGGATCGGCGTCATCGAAATAGTGCGGTTGAGGCCAGATCACCGGGCCTTTTATGGTCTCAGCAGCCCCAAAATGAGTGGATTTACAGCGGTTGACCGGCCGACTCGCTGTAATATTGGCGCGTCTCTCATCGCAGTGTATTGAGCCGGACAGCGCGGATAGAGATGCGACAAATTGATCCGGATGAGCTTGAGGCAGGTTTTCTGATATGTCCGGATTGAATCCTTCGAATGCCAAGCCCTCATCGTCGATGGAAGCCGGCTGTTTCGCAGGGTTATGGATTGTGCGCCTGGAGTTGATGTTCTCATGAATATGAAAGCGGCAGTGTCGACACAGGACAAGCAAAAGGAAATTGCCTTCTTCGACAGCCACGCCTCCGAAAATGCCTACGATGTCTTTACGCCGGAAAGCAATGCACGGCTGATCGAGAGCTGCGCGCGCGCGGCTTGCTTCAGGCGCGGCGGCCTGATTGCCGATTTGGGCTGCGGTTCCGGTGTATTCACCGATCAGCTGCATCGGCTTGGGTATAAAGCGGTCGGACTCGACATTAGTTCGAAACTGGTTGCGCTCGGCAAGAATAGATATTCGGGAATAGAATTTCTGCAAGGCGACGTGGAATTCCTGCCGTTTTCGTCCTCTTCTCTCGACGGCGTCCTGCTATCCGGCCTCGTGCACCACCTTCCCGATCCCTCGAGGTGTGCCGCCGAGGTATTTCGGGTATTGAAACCCGGCGGTACATTCGTCGCCTTCGATCCGAACCGGATGAACCCGTTTATGTACCTTTACCGCGATCGGTCGTCTCCGCTTTATAGCTCGGTAGGGGTGACCGAGAACGAGCGGCCGGTACTTGCGCACGAGATCGCCGCGGTGTTCCGCAAATCCGGCTTCAAGGTCGGCACGGACTATATTTCGAATTTGCGATATCGCTACCTGGCCTCCTCCAGGTTGCGTTGGCTGTTGCCCGCCTATAATGCAGTTGATCGCATGCTTTTTGCTCCCAGCTTCATGAAGCCGATGCGCTCGTTCGTCCTAACCCATGGTGAAAAACCTTGACCGTGATCGATCCAGTTCGGACTGTAGTCTCGCACACGGCGGATCTGACAGTTGTCGGGGGAGCCGGGCATGTCGGGATTCCCCTGGTGCTGTCGTTCGCTGCCAAGGGCCTCAAGGTCAATGTCAATGATTTGAACCTCGATAGTCTGGCTTGCCTAAAGGCTGGCCGGCTTCCTTTTATCGAGTACGGCGCCGAGGAATTGCTGGCCAATGCGCTTCGCGACGAGCGCCTGATCTTCACCAGCAAGCCGAGCGAGATATCAAGTTCAGGCCCGGTGATCATCACCATCGGCACGCCTGTTGACGAATTCCTGAATCCCGAGCGTCACGTCATCCAGCAATGTATCGACACGCTGCTGCCTTATCTTGGCAACGAGCAGCTTCTCATTTTGCGTTCGACGCTGTACCCCGGCACCACCGACTGGATCAGCGCCTACCTGGAGCGCCTTAACCGCAGTTTCAAGGTGGCATTCTGTCCCGAACGAATTGTTCAGGGCTATGGCGTCGACGAACTGGCGGGCATGCCGCAAATCGTCAGCGGCAACTCTCCGGAGGCTGCGGAGGAAGCCGCCATGCTGTTCCGCAGCATCGCACCGGAAATTGTCATGCTGGATCCGATCGAGGCGGAGTTCGCAAAGCTCTTCAACAATGCCTATCGCTATATCGAGTTTGCGGTAACCAACCAGTTCTATCTCATCGCCAAATCGGCCGGGCTCGACTACCAGCGCATCCTGCGCGCGATGAAGTATAAGTACCCCCGTGCCAGAAACATTCCCACCCCCGGCTATGCGGCGGGGCCGTGTCTCGTGAAGGACACGATGCAACTGACCGCGTTCGCCCGAAACGAATTCTCGCTCGGCAATGCCGCGATGCTGGTCAACGAGGGACTGCCGTTGCACATCATCGCTGATCTGCGGCGCCGCTACGATCTCGGCAAAATGACGGTCGGCCTGCTCGGCATGGCCTTCAAGTCGGAGATCGACGATATTCGCGCCTCGCTGAGCTACAAGTTCAAGAAGATGCTCAACGGCTACGCCCGTGAGGTTCTCACCACCGATCCTTTTGTCACCGTGGATCCCGATTTGCTGCCGTTCGACGAGGTGGTCGAGCGGAGCGATGTGTTGATCCTGTGCACGCCGCATAACAGCTACAAGGATGCGGACCTGAAAGGAAAGCCGGTGGTGGACGTATGGGGAATGCTCGAGAACGTGAATTTGATCGCCTAGAACGAGCTCAATCCGCTGATTTCGCCGAACCCGGAAAAGCGCCAAGCGATGCTGCCCGAAATCGACATAGTTATTCCGGTCTACAACGAGGGTCGCAACATCCTGGCCACGCTCAAGGCGCTTGCCGACAATGTCAAAACGCCGGCCCGGGTGCTGATTTGCTACGATTTGGACGAAGACGACACTTTGCCCGCCGTGCGAAACAATCCGGAGGTTTACGCCGGCCTCGAGGTCTTGTTCGTTCGCAATCCGGTGCGCGGAGCGCACGGCGCGGTGATGGCCGGCTTCGCCGCCAGCACGGCCCCGATCGTCACCGCCTATCCCGCCGATGATGATTTCAACGCCGGAATACTGGACGGCATGGCCGGTCTGATCCGCGGAGGATGCGACATTGTGTGCGCCAGCCGCTTCATGCCAGGCGGCTCGATGCAGGGTTGTCCCTGGCTCAAGGCGGCATTGGTCAGGACCGCCGCGTTGATGCTGAATCGTATCGCCGCGCTGCCGACCAGGGATCCTACCAGCGGATTCCGGATGTTTTCGCGGCGCGTCATCGATCAGATTGAGATCGAATCGGACCAGGGCTTTTGCTACAGCATAGAACTGCTGGTCAAAGCGCATCGGCTGGGCTGGCGCATCGGCGAAGTCCCCGCGTTGTGGTTTGAGCGACAGCACGGCACCAGCCGGTTCCGGGTGCTGAGGTGGTTGCCCGCCTACCTTCGATGGTTTCGCTACGCTTTCGCGACCACGTTTTTGCGTCGTTCACCGGCGACCGTGGTGCTCAAGTCCAACCGGGCGTAACAGGATCGGGCAGATGGAAGACAAATGGCCGAGGATCAAATCCCGGCAGCGGACCAAAATCTCGCCATGGGTCGAGCTGATTGCGCGCGAGGTGGAGTTTTCACCCGAACAACCTCCGGAAGTCTATCACTCCGTCGGCCAGCTCGATTACCTCGCCATCGTGGCACTCACGCCGGACGGGCGATTTCCGATCGTGCGGCAGTATCGTCCCGCGCTCGAGGCTTTCACCTGGGAACTGCCTGCGGGGCTGGCCGAACCCGGCGAGGACCCCGCCGAGGGATGCCGGCGGGAATTGCTCGAGGAAACCGGTTACCCCACCCGCGCCATCCATCCCCTGGGAACGGCGGCCGCCTGCACTGGCCGCCTCAGCAACCGGATCCATTCGTTTTTTTTGGAAACCGGCGAACGCATTGACGACTTCAAGCCCGAGCAGGGGCTTACTGTTGAGCTTGCCACGCCGTCTCAACTCGTGAGCATGATCAAGTCCGGCGAATTCATTCAGCAGATGCATATGGGCGCGCTGCTGCTTGCCGAACTGCGATCATTCATTGCGCTAAGATAGCGCCGGGCAGTGACGGACACCGAACGGAAGAGAATGTGATACGGATCGGAATCGTCGGGAGTAACCATGGCCGGCTGGTCCATCTTCCGGCATTTCGGCTGGATCCCCGATGCTCGGTGGTTGCGATCGCCGGTAGCGACCTCGCACGTAGCGCGGCGATTGCGCGGGACTCGAGCATTCCGGCAGCGTTCGGCAATTGGAGGGAGTTGGTCGAGCACCCGGATGTTGATGCGGTCACGATCGGGGTGCCTCCGAGCCTGCAGCCTGCGATCGCCATTCGGGCACTGGAACTGGGCAAGCCGGTCTTTGCGGAAAAGCCGTTTGCCGCCGACCTGCCGGGCGCCCGGGCGATGGCGCAGGCCGCGCTGGCCAGTGGTCGGGCCAACATGGTCGATTTCAACTTCTCCGCGATCCCGGTCTGGAGAAAAACCAAGGAACTGCTGGATCAAGGCGCGATCGGCCGCTTGCGTCATGTCGCCGTCAATTGGAACGTCGAAAATTACGCGACCCGGATGCGTATTCGCAACTGGAAGTCGAACGGGGAGGGTGGCGGCGGCGCGCTCGGAAACTTCGTCAGCCACAGCCTGCATTATCTGGAATGGATGTGCGGCCCGATCACGGGATTGTCGGCCCGTCTGTCCGGCCTGCCCGACGCGCCGGCGATCGAAACCAATGTCGCCATCAGCCTGGCATTGCAGTCGGGCGCCGCCGCAAGCATCGTGATGAGCTGTGCATCCTATCTCGGCTCCGGCCATCGACTGGAATTTTATGGTGAGGACGGCACCCTGTCGTTGATCAACCCGACCCCCGACTACATGCGGGGTTTCGAACTGCGGTTGGCGCGGCGGCCGGAAGCGCTGACGCTGGTGGAGGTCGACGACCCGCTGGATCGCAGTTTCCCCGACGACGGACGAATAGCGCCGGTCGCGCGCCTCGCCAGCAGCTTCCTCGATGCGATCGGGAGCGGCCGGCGGGCCGTGCCCGGGTTCGCCGAAGGTCTTCGCGTTCAAGTCTTGCTCGATGCCGCTCGCCGTGCAAACAACACCGGCAACTGGGTCGATATCAGACCGGAAATCCTGGGATAAACCGCGTGAGCTCCATACTGGTAACCGGCGGCAGCGGCTTCATCGGCTCCGCGCTCGTCAAGGCGCTGCTGAGGGACGGACATGCGGTTCGCGTGCTCGACGACAATTCGCGGGGCGCGCCGCGACGGCTGAAGGAGGTCGAGAACGATATCGAGTTCATAGCGGGCGACATCCGCGATCCGGCCACCGTACTCAAATCGGTGCGAGGTATGGACGAGGTCCATCATCTGGCCTTCGTCAACGGCACTGAATTTTTCTACAGCGCGCCGGAGCTTGTGCTCGATGTCGGCGTCAAGGGCATGATCAACGTGATCGACGCCTGCCGCACCGCTGGGGTTGGATCTCTGGTGCTGGCGTCAAGCTCGGAAGTCTATCAAACCCCGCCGCAGGTTCCGACCGACGAACTGGCGCCGCTGATCGTGCCGGATCCCACCAACCCCCGTTATTCCTATGGCGGCGGCAAGATCATCAGCGAACTGATGGCGATCAATTACGGCCGCAAATATTTCGACCGCGTGCTGATTTTCAGGCCCCATAATGTCTATGGACCGGACATGGGATGGGAGCATGTAATTCCGCAATTCGCGCTGCGGCTGAAGGCAGCAAGCGCCGGACGTCGGAGCGCAAAGATACCGTTCAAGCTTCAGGGCGATGGCAGCCAGACCCGAAGCTTCTGCCATGTCGACGACCTCGTCAGCGGCGTCATGGTGATGCGGGCCAGGGGCGATCATCTCGGAATTTATCACGTCGGAACCCGGGAGGAGGTCACGATCGCGGATCTGGCCCATCGGGTCGCGGCTCATGCCGGCTGCGAAATCCAGTTGATGGAGGAGCCGGCGCCGGCCGGCGGCACGCAACGCCGCTGCCCCGACATTTCCAAGCTGGAGCGCCTCGGATACCGTCCCCAGGTATCGCTGGCCCAGGGCCTGGCGCCGACCGTCGACTGGTATTGGACGCACGAAGCGCTTGCGCCGAAGGCCTGATTCATCGCAATACGACCGCTTCCGAAGGAGACCGAACCCGTGTTCCCTAGAAAAGTCGCACGCGCCGCCGGCAGCGGAGCCAGCGTTCCCGTCGAGTGTTGCCAGATCTGCGGTCACGATCCCCTGGAAACGGTGCTTTCGCTTGGTTACATGCCGCCGGTCAACCAGATGGTGCCGATCGGCGAAGTCCAGCGCCAGCAGCCCTGGTTTCCGACCAATCTATTGTATTGCTCGAACTGTGAACTGGTCCAGCTCGGCCTCGCCGTCGATCCCGTCATCATCTTCCCGCCCGAATATCCCTACACCAGCGGCATGACACGCATCCTGCGCGACAACTTCGCCGAGCTGTATGCCGAATCCTCGAAAATGCTCGGGCTTACCAGCGACGACTTGGCCGTCGACATCGGATCGAACGACGGCACGCTGATCCAGAATTTCCAGAACGGCGGCCACCGGATTCTGGGTATCGAACCGACCGACGTCGCCAAGATGGCCAACGCACGCGGCATCCCGACCATCCAGCGCTACTTCTCCGCAGAGGTGGCGCGCGAGGTCAAAGAGCAGCACGGCGCCGCCAAGGTCGTCACCGCGGCCAATTGCTTTGCGCATATCGAAGACGTGCATGCGATCGTGGAGGGCATCCTGGAAATGCTGGCGCCGGACGGCGTGTTCATTTCGGAATCCCATTACCTGATCGGCCTGCTTGACGACCTGCAATACGACACGGTCTATCACGAGCATCTGCGGCACTATACCGTCGGCAGCCTGGCGCATCTGTTTGGCATGCACGGCCTCGAAATATTTCACGCCCGCAAAATTCCGACCCACGGCGGCTCGATACGGGTCTATGCGGCGCGCAAAGGCGTCCGCCCGGTTCAGCCGAGCGTTTCTAAAATACTGGACAGCGAGCCGGCCGGCGAGCAGATGCGTCAACGGCTGGCTTCCTTCCGCCACGACGTGATGCTCTCGAAGCTGCGGTTGCTTGCCCTCATTCGGGACATCAAGGAGCAGGGCGGCCGTATCTGCGGTATCAGCGCTCCGTCGCGCGCCTCGACACTGGTCAATTATGTCGGCCTGGACGAAGCCATCATCGACTATGTCTGCGAGATCGAAGGCTCGCTGAAGATCGGAAAATGCATGCCGGGGACGCTGATTCCGGTGGTCGAGGAAAGCCGCATGTTCGCCGACCAGCCGGAATGCGCCATCATCTTCTCCTGGCATATCGCCGATGAACTGGCACCCAAGCTGCGCGCCAAGGGCTACAAGGGCAAATTGATAACGCCGCTGCCGGTCCCGCGGTTTCTGTAGCCGTCACGGCCGGTGCTCAGCGGCCGAAACGGACATCCGATATCGTGTAGCTGCCGGCGCGAGGAAAGCGCAGGCCGAGATCGCGAACCCTTGGATTGAGCGCGTAGGAATAAAGCTGCAGCAGATCGATCGAGATATCGCCGCCGCCTTGCGGCAAGCTCACCCTGTTGGGAACATAAGGAACCGGAAGATCGCCCGAGAACGTGACTTCGATCCACGCGCCGCCGGGCTCCGGAGCCACGGCCGCGGGCACGACACGCAGGGTCAGGACATGGCTGGTCTCCGGATCCCAATCGCCTGCGACCAGGCGAAGCGAAGCCCCACCCGTCGTTGAAATGGCCAGAGCGCCGTCGCCGGCCGCAACCGATGTCGCGGTTGCGACATCGGCCTCATCAAGCCGCACCGGGTTCTGCCGGTCGAGCGGGGCTGCCGTCGTCGGCCGGAGCTCGACCGCTCCAAGATAGAGCTGTTGCAGGCGCGGGTCCGCCTCGAGTGCTTGCACGAAGGCAGGATCGGTGGCCTGGCGAAGGCTGGAGACGGTCTGCGTTGCTTCGCTGCCCCAGGGATCCATCGCCTGATTTCGCAGCAGCGTCAGGCGGGCGCCGAACGGCCCGAAAAATGGCCGATAGGCCGACAGATTGTAGGTGAAGAGAAGATTATAATGCGGCCAGATGAACGCTCCGTCGAGCGTCGGAATATGCATCGGCGCCGGGGCCAGCCGATCGGCATATTGCGCGAACACCGCGATCAGGCTCTGCTGCTGTTGCCGTCGCCGGGGTCCCTCCGTCAACCACGGGTCATCCTGCACGGCGTAGCGGACGAAAAGCAGCGCGGCAATCGTCACCGCCGCCACGGCGCTGCGCTGTTTCCAGCGTCCGGGAATTTTTTCAACCAGACATCCGGCCAGATAAAACGTCGCGATCAAGAACCAGAGATAGGCAAAGCCGTTATATTTTCCGGCCGAGGTCGTGACATCCTCGATGCCAGCGAGGCGGCGGCCCAGCGAAACCACGATCACGATCACCAATGACGGCACCAGCAGCGCAAAAAATGTCCAGCGCGACCGGATGGGGACATTGGCTGCGCCGGCGACGATCAGGGCGCAAGCCGCCGCCAGCGCCAGCGCGCCCTGAATTTCGGGACTAGCGTACCAGGCAAGCAGACCGATCAGCGGCTTGAGCAGCTCCAGCGCCATGCCCTGCGACAGCAGGAGATAGATGCTGTAGGCGACAGCTGCCGGCGACAACGGACTGTGCGCCATCGACAGGAACGCGCCGCCGTGCAACCGAACGGCAACCGTCAGATAGGCCGCGTAGACGGCAGCGACCAGCAGCAGCCCGAGGGTGAAGGAGCGGTAATCGGAGCGAAACATTCGCAGCGGCGACCATCCTGCATCGGAACGGCCGAGTTCGCGGACCAGGGCGAAGCCGCCGACCGCCATCGGCACGTAGGCGCCCGATGGATGGATGAAGGGAGCCAGCGCACTGCACGCGACCGCGGCCCACAGCCAGGATGCCGAGTCCTTGTCCTGGCCCTCGACAACCGCGAGCACGCCGAGCAGGCCGAGCAGTCCGATCTGCGGATAGATGCTCATGGAGTAATAGCCGAGCGCGACATAGTTCCAGACATCGGCCGACATCACGGCGACGTAGAACAGCGCCGAGACCAGCAGATTGGTGCGCAATCTCACCAGCACAGCGACCGCGGCAAAGTTCACCATCAGCATCAGCAGCAGGGAATACAGGTTCCAGTACAGCTCATGGACGCCGAACGTGGCGTACATTGCGGAGAAGAAAATCCGGAACAGGGGGATGGCGGCATCGCCGTGCAGCAACAGCAGCGACGGAAGCAGCGGCACGGTTCGGATCACGGCCAGGATGTCCAGGTCGTCGTACGCGAAGGCGCCGTGGATGACGGCGAACCAGTGGGTAAAGATCGCCAGCGGCGTCAGCACGACGAGCACCGCGGCAAGACGGGCCTTCCGGCTCCGGTCATGGCGGCGAAGCGCGGCCAGCAGGGCCCTCCAGGCTCCGACGACCCACCTGGCTTCGGTCAATCTGCGCGTCGCAGCAATTCCCAGCGGCGCGACCAGGACGGCTGGCACGATCCCGACCAATGCATGGCGATGCAGGTATAGCAGCATTTGCAACGGCAGCGGGCCGTGGCCAAGGGCGTCCGCCAGTCCGACAATCGTCTCAGGGGAAGCGTGCCATATTGCCAGAGCCACCAACAACGAAACGAACGAAACTGCTATCCAGGCCAGTCGCATCTTGAGGATTCGTCTCCGGATCGCTTGAAGGTCCAGCCTGGTGGGCGGCGCGGCGGGAAGTTGTCGCAATCCGGCCGGCTTCGCAAGTGAGCCGCCGGATCGCCGGTGTGGGCCTCGGCTGTACCGGCCGCAACGGACAATGGAACAAGGAACGCATCCGTGCCAGAGTCCGGTCCAGCCGGTTCGTAAAGAAAATTCCGGGGAGCAGGGAGAGTGGACGTGGAAGAGTTCGACTATGTCGTCGTTGGCGGCGGATCGGCCGGCTGTGTGGTGGCGAGCCGCCTCAGCGAGGATCCGAAAGTCAGTGTCTGCCTGCTGGAGGCGGGCGGGACGGGCGACAACTGGGTGGTAAAGGCCCCCCTCGGCATCGCCATCCAGGTGCCGTCCCGGAAAAACAACTGGGCTTTCGAAACCGTGCCGCAGCCGGGCCTCAACGGCCGGGTCGGCTACCAGCCCCGCGGCAAGGCGCTGGGCGGCTCGAGCGCGATCAACGCCATGGTCTATATACGCGGCCATCGCTCCGACTATGACGGCTGGGCGGCGCTGGGCAACGCCGGCTGGGGCTATGACGATGTGCTGCCCTATTTCAAGAAGTCCGAAAACAACGAGGTCGTGCATGACGCCTTTCACGGCAGCGGCGGCCCGCTGAACGTCGCCAGTTTGAGGACCGGCAACCCGTTCCAGGAATATTTTCTGGAAGCCGGCCGGCAGCTGCAGCTGCCGATCAACGCCGACTTCAACGGCGCCCATCAACTGGGCCTTGGCGTCTATCAGGTCACTCAGAAGCACGGCGAACGCTGGAGTGCGGCGCGGGCCTATCTCGAGCCGAACCGGTCGCGGCCCAATCTGAAGATCGTCACCGCGGCATTGGCCGGCAAGGTGGTGTTCGACGGCAGGCGCGCCGGCGGCGTCGAATTCAGCTGCGACGGCAAGCCCAAAACCGTGCGCGCCCGGCGCGAAGTCATCGTCTCGAGCGGCGCGTTGCAATCGCCGCAATTGCTGATGCTGTCGGGCATCGGCAACGCGCCGGATCTGAAGCGCCTCGGCATCGAGGTGGTGCAGCATTCGCCGGGCGTCGGCCAGAACCTGCAGGACCACATCGACTTTGCCTTCAGCTACCGCTCCGACAGCCTCGACAATTTCGGCATCAGCTTTGCGGGCCTGCGCAAATTGTGGCACGAGATCGGCCGTTACCGGCGCGGCGGCGTCGGCATGGTTACCTCGAACGTCGCCGAATGCGGCGGCTTTCTCAAGACCGATCCCGATCTCGCGGTGCCCGACATCCAGCTGCATTTCAGCGTGGGCATGGCCGACAACCACGGCCGTAGCCGGCATCTCGGCCACGGTTTCGGCTGTCATGTCTGCCTGCTGCGTCCCAAGAGCCGCGGCAGCGTGACCCTGGCCAGCGCCGGGCCCGCGCAGCCGCCGCGGATCGACCCGAAATTCTACGATTCCCCCGATGACCTCGAGACGATGGTAAAGGCGTTCAAGATCACCCGCCGGATCATGGATGCGGAGCCGCTGGCGAAATGGCGCACCGCGGACATGTTCACCGGGAACGTCACCTCCGACGACGACATCCGCAAGGTTCTGAAGGATCGGTCGGACACCGTCTATCATCCGGTCGGCACCGCCCGCATGGGCACCGACGCCATGGCGGTGGTCGATCCGCAATTGCGTGTGGTCGGGGTCGAGGGCCTGCGGGTGGTGGACGCTTCCATCATGCCGACCCTGATCGGCGGCAACACCAACGCGCCCTCGATCATGATCGGCGAGAAGGCCGCCGATATGATCCGCGGAGTGCACTGAGGGCTTAAGTCTGAGACAGCCAGGTTCGTCATTGCGAGCTCTTGCGAAGCAATCCATGCGGCAAGCAGAGACAAGGAAAGAATGGAATCTTCGTCGCATCCGCCTTCGCCCGAAGGCGGGCTTCGGCGGACAAGAGCGCTCCTCGCAATGACGGCCAAACACGTAGCGACGGCCAGACATGACTTATCGGCCTCGCGGCGCCAAGCGTCCGAGCCTTGCGGGTAGTTTGGCGCCCTTTTCAAGATCAGGGCGCACGGGAACGCCGGGTGCTCGATGCACCCTAGTCTCGTACGCAATGGTAGAGAAGGCGCGTACGAGGAGTCGGGGCACCGGATACACCCGGCGTTCCCGCACGCAATGGTTTACGACTTATGGCGTGCTCTCCCCGGCGATCGGCTTGTTGACACCGTCATCGACGTTAAA
>Ga0182030_10003294_pt1 | contig 34428 bp, 30 predicted proteins | sample 812S3MmetaG_FD_121299 | JGI IMG/M metagenome (GOLD analysis project Ga0182030, IMG submission 121299) | Permafrost microbial communities from Stordalen Mire, Sweden - 812S3M metaG (Illumina Assembly) | ecosystem: Environmental > Terrestrial > Soil > Wetlands > Permafrost | place: Sweden...
CTCGAGCGTGCGCGCCGCCTCCTCCGGGTCGATCTTCGACAAAGCGTAGCCGACGTGCAGCACGACGTAGTCGCCGACCTGCAGGTCCTCGACCAACGCGGTCGAGACGACCTTGGTCACGCCATCGAGGCTGACCCTGGCCATGTCGTCGGGCAGAAGCTCCGTCACCTGAACGGGAATGGCGAGGCACATGGGTTCAGTCCTCCGAAAGCGACGCGCCGGCGCGCAGCAGGGCGTGGGCGAAAGCGGCTTGACCGAGCGACACGCCGCCGTCATTGGCGGGCGCCGCGCGCGGCAGGAATACAGCGAGGCCGCGTGCGCGCAACGCCGCGGCGAGACCGTCGGCGAGCACGCGGTTCATCAGGCAACCGCCGCCGAGGGCGACCTGCGTGAGGTCGTGCGCCGCGGCCGCGGCGGCGATCCAGGCGTCGAGCGCGGCGATCAGGGTTCCGTGGAACAGTTCCGCCGCTTCGCGGCCGCGCAAGTTCTCGTCGATCAACGCCGCGAACAAAGGCCGCAGAACGAGGCAACCCTCGACGATGCGCCATAGCCCGGCGCCGGCGCGCGGGCGCGCGACCAGAGCTTCGAGTTCCATCGCCGCCTGGCCTTCGTAATGCTGCATGAGCCGCACGCCGGCGAGCGCCGCCGCGGCGTCGAAGACGCGGCCGAGACTGGTGGTCAGCGGAAAATGCGCGCCGGCCGTAAAGCGCGCGGCGAGCCGCGCCGCGTTGGGCGCGGCCGGCAGCAGCCGCGCCGCCGCGTCGAGCCGGCCGAGCATGGCGAGCGCCGCCACACCCATCCGCCACGGCTCGCGCGCCGCCGCGTCGCCGCCCGGCAAAGGGAGCGGCTCGAGCCAGCCGACGCGCTCCCAATCCGCGCCGTCGAGCGTGATCAGTTCGCCGCCCCATGGCCTTGCGTCGGTCCCGTAACCCTGGCCGTCGAGCGCGACGCCGAGCACGCCGCCGGAAAGCCGATGCTCGGCGGCGACCGCCGCGACATGGGCGAGATGATGCTGCACCCGCGCGATCGGCAGGCCGGTCGCCTCCGCCGCGCGGGTCGAGTGGAAATCGGGATGGAGGTCGCAGGCGGCGATTTCCGGCTCGATCGCCAGGATGCGCTTCAAATGGGCGATCGTCTCGCCGCGGAAGCGGATCGTGTCGCGGTCGTCGAGGTCGCCGACATATTGCGAGACGAACGCCTCGCGACCGCGCGTCAGCGTGATCGTGTTCTTGAGATCGGCGCCGGCGGCGAGTACGCTCGGCCCCTCGACGCCGAGGTCGATCGGCTCGGGGACGAAGCCGCGCGCGCGGCGGATGAAGGCCGGCGCGCCGTCGAGGACGCGCATCACCGAATCGTCGGCGCGCACGACGATCTGGCGCGCGTGGCCGACGACGAGATCGGCGATCGGCGCGAGGCGGCGGCGCGCCTCGTCGTCGTCGGCGATCAGCGGTTCGCCGCCGAAATTGGCGCTGGTGGCGACGAGCGCGAGATCGTTGGGGGCATGGCGCCAGGCGGCGAAGTCGGGCTCGCCGGCGAGCGCGTGCAGGACCAGCCATTGCAGCGGCGTATAGGCGAGCATCAGCCCGACCTCGGCGAGGCCGGGCGCGACGCTCGGCGCGAGCGCGCCGCGGCTGCGCACGAGCACGATCGGCCGCGGACGCGATTCGAGCAGCGCGCGCTCCGCCTCCGAGATCTCGGCGACGCGCGCCGCGCTGGCGGCGTTGGTCACCATGACGGCGAACGGCTTGGCCTCGCGCGCCTTCAGCCGGCGCAGCCGCGCCACCGTGGCTTCGTCGCGCGCGTCGCAGAGGAGGTGGTAGCCGCCGAGGCCCTTGAGCGCGACGACGCCGCCCTTGCCGAGGCAATCGGCGACGTCGGCGATCTCCGTATCGAGCTTGGGGCCGCATTCGCGGCAGGCGATCGGCTCGGCATGGAAGCGGCGGTTGGTCGGGTCCGCATAGTCGCGCGCGCAATCCGGACACATCGCGAAGGGCGCCATCGAGGTCTGGGCGCGGTCGTAGGGCAGCGCGCGCGTCAGCGTGTAGCGCGGCCCGCAATGGGTGCAGTTGACCAGCGGATAGCGATAGAAGCGGCTCTTGGGGTCGAAGAGCTCGGTCAGGCATGCCTCGCACACCGCGACGTCGGCGCCGATGCGGGTCAGCGACGCGCCGGCCACAGTCGCGGCGATGACGAACTCCGCTCCGCCGCTGAGCGGCAGTTCGGCGACGTCGAGCGAATCGATGCGCGCCAGCGGCGGCGGCGCGAGCCGCAGCGCGTGGACGAACTGGTCGGCGCCGGCGCCCTCGACCTCGATCAGCACGCCCTCGGCGTCGTTGCGCACGAAGCCGCTGAGGCTGAGCCGCGCGGCGAGGCCATAGACATGCGGGCGGAAGCCGACGCCCTGCACCGCGCCGCGCACGCGCAGGCGCAAGCGCCGCTCGCGATCGGAAGCGAAGGCGCGCTGCGCGGTCATCTTAAGCCTTGGCCAGAGCCGCGGCGCGCCGCGCTGCGGAAGTTTCGATCCAGGCGACGAAGGCCGCCAGGCCTTCGCCGGTCTTGGCCGAGACGACCAGCGTCTGCAGATGCGGATTGATGCGCAGCGCGTTGGCGAGGCAGAGGCCGACGTCGAAATCGAGATGCGGCAGCAGATCGGATTTGTTGAGCAGCAGCAGGTCGGCGGCGACGAACATGTCGGGATATTTGAGCGGCTTGTCCTCGCCCTCGGTCACCGACAGCACCACCACCTTGTGCGCTTCGCCGAGATCGAAGCCGGCCGGGCAGACGAGGTTGCCGACGTTCTCGATGAACAGAGCCGAGTTCGGTTCGGGATCGAGCGTCTCGATCGCGTGGCCGACCATATGGGCGTCGAGGTGGCAGCCCTTGCCGGTGTTGATCTGGATCGCCGGCGCGCCGGTGGCGCGAATGCGCTCGGCGTCGTTCGAGGTCTGCTGATCGCCTTCGATGACGCTGACGGCGAGGCGGCCTTTCAGCGCCTCGATCGTGCGGGCGAGCAGGGCCGTCTTGCCCGAGCCGGGGCTGGAGACGAAGTTCAGCGCGAACACGCCCTTGGCGGCGAGCGCGCGGCGGTTGTCGCGCGCATAGGCGTCGTTCTTCGACATGACGTCGCGCTCGATCGCCACCATCCGTTCCTGGCTGACGCCCGGCGCGTGTGCGCCGGCCGCGCCTTGGCCGTAGTCGATCACGCCCTCGTCGTGATGGCGATGGCCATGATCGTGGTCATGGTCATGGGGATGATCGTGAGGATGGTCGTGATCGTGATCGTGAGGATGATCATGGCCGTGAGGGCCGTGCGCGTGTGCGCCGGCCTTGTCCTTGTCGAGGACGATCTCAGCTTCGCCGCATCCGCATACGCTGCACATCAGGCGATCTCCATTTCGCGCACTTTCAGTTCGTCGCCGGCCGTCATCTGCACCCGAAAGCCGCCGCATTCAGGGCAGGCCGAAAAGCGCTCGGCGAGCGCGACGGTCTTGCCGCAGTCGGGGCACCAGCCGGCGCCCGGCAGGCGCGTGATCTCCAGCCGCGCGCCTTCGGCGAGCGTGCCGCGCGCGACCGCGGCGAAGCAGAATTCGAGCGCTTCCGGCTCGACATGGCTCAACGCGCCGACGTCGACGACGACCCGCGTCACCCGCTCGGCGCCCTCCTTGCGCGCCGCCTCGACGGCGATGTCGACAATGCTCTCGGTCAGCGACATTTCATGCAACGGTCAGCTCCTTGAGCGCAACTTCCGGCGCGGCGCGAGGGTCAAACGAACGCGCTCCGCTGCGAAACGCCCGCCGCTTCGGCCGCCGGCCAAAAGAGGAAGCGCCCGGCGCGCGTTCCGCAAACCCAAGCCAACGCGCCGGACGGGGCGACGTCCCCGCCCTCCGTCGCGCGCGACTCTAAGGCGCAGCCTTCCGCCGTCAACGCCCATCGGCCGACGCCGCTTGGCCATTGTCGCGATGTTCAATCCCGTCGCCACGCCGGAGCTCGCTTTCCTTACACGCGAACGCGCCATGCTCCCCGCCAGGCCATTTGCCATCAGAAGCGACGAAAAATCCTTGATCTCCGGCAACATCGGCCGTTGTGCGGCCTGCGCGCGAAAATCGGCCCGGCCGCCGCATGGGCGAGGCCGGGCGGTTAAGCTTAAGCCGCCAACGGGGCGGCGCGCAGCCCCGTCACGCCCGCGGCGCCACGGTCGGCGCCGCCAAGATGGCCTGCGCCGTCGCTGGCGCGTCCTCAACAGCGGCTTGCGGGACACGGATTGAATCGAGGCGCTTCAGGGGACTAGATTCGCCGCCGACATGACTGGCGACGATCCATTCGACCTACGGCGCTTCGTCGAGGCGCAGGCGCGTGTTTACGACATCGCGTTCGACGAGATCGCGAACGGACGTAAGCGCAGCCACTGGATGTGGTTCGTCTTCCCGCAACTGCGTGGGCTCGGCCGCTCGTCGACGGCGCAAATCTACGGCATCGGGTCGCTCGCCGAGGCGCGCGCCTATCTCGCCCATCCGCTGCTTGGGGTCCGCTTGCGCGAATGCGTCGAGGCGGCGCTCGAGCACAGCGGACGGTCGTTGATCGACATTTTCGGTTCGCCCGACGATCTCAAGTTTCGCTCGTCGATGACCCTGTTCGCGCGCGCCGCCGGGCCGGGCGAGCCGCTGTTCCAGGCGGCGATCGACCATCTGTGTGGCGGCCGACCCGACGCGATGACGCTGGACCTGCTTGGCGAAGGCGCGAGATGACGCCTGCTAGTCCCCCTTCCCGCACGCGGGAAGAGGGGATTCGTCGCACCCGCAAGAGAGAAAGAACGTCCGAATGACCCGTTGGCTCATCGCGCTCGCCGTCGCGCTCGCCACGCTTTCGGCCGGGGCGGCGCGCGCCGCGTCGCGACCGGCGGTCGAGGCCGAGCATGGCATGGTCGTCGCCGCCGAGCGGCGCGCGGCTGAGATCGGCGCCGACATTCTGCGCCAGGGCGGCAACGCGATCGACGCGGCGGTCGCGGTCGGTTATGCCGAGGCGGTGACCAATCCCTGCTGCGGCAACCTCGGCGGCGGCGGATTCCTTGTCGCCCATCTCGCGGCGACAAATCGCGACGTGTTCATCGACTTCCGCGAGACCGCGCCGGCGGCGGCGACGAAGACAATGTATCTCGACCCCTCCGGCGCGCCGATCGAGGGCGCGAGCCTCGACGGCTGGCGCGCCGTCGCCACGCCGGGCACGGTTCTCGGCCTCGAAGCGGCGCTCAAGGCATACGGCGCGATGAGCCGCGCCAAGGTCATGACGCCGGCGATCGCGCTGGCGCGCGACGGCTTCGTCCTCAACCGCGCCGACGCCGACATTTTCCAGGCTTTCGCGTCACGCTTCAAAAGCGATCCCGAAGCGGCGAAGATCTTCTTGCATCCAGACGGTTCTCCGCTCGAGCCCGGCGACCGGCTGGTCCAGAGCGACCTCGCCGCGACGCTGCAGGCGATCGCCGATCAGGGCCCGGACGCCTTCTATCGTGGGTCGATCGGCCAAAGAATCGACGCCGCGATGCGCGCCAACGGCGGCATTCTCACCTCGGCCGACCTCGCCGCCTACAAGATCGGCGAGGACCAGCCGCTCGCCTGCGATTACCGCGGCTTTCGCTTCGTCTCGGCCCCGCCGCCCTCTTCCGGCGGCGCGACCTTGTGCGAGATGCTGAACATTCTCGAAGGCTACGACCTCAAACGGCTCGGCTTCCATTCGGCCGCAAGCGTCCATCTGATGGTCGAAGCGATGCGCCACGCCTACATGGACCGCAACGCCTATCTCGGCGACCCGGCGTTCGTGAATAATCCGCTCGACCGGCTGCTGAGCAAGGACTATGCGGCGCGCATCCGCGCGGCGATCCCACCCGACCGGGCGACGCCGTCGCAGCGGGTTCAGCCCGGCGTCGCGCCGCACGAGAAGAGCGAGACGACCCACTTCTCAATCATCGACCGCGACCAAAACGCGGTCGCGGTCACCTATACGATCAACGGCGGCTTCGGCGCGGGGGTGATCGCGCCGGGGACCGGCTTCTTCCTCAACGACGAGATGGACGATTTCACCATCAAGCCCGGCGTCGCCAATCTCTTCGACCTGGTGCAGGGCGAGGCCAACGCGATCGCGCCGGGCAAGCGGCCGCTGTCGTCGATGGCGCCGACGCTGGTCGAGAGGGACGGGCGGGTCGTGCTGGCGCTCGGCTCGCCGGGCGGCTCGCGCATCATCACTGCTGTGCTGGAGACGGCGCTCAACCTGATCGATTACGGCATGGCGCCGCAGGAGGCCGTCGACGCGCCGCGCTTCCACCATCAATGGCTGCCCGACGCGGTTTTCGCCGAGCCCTACGCCTTCTCGCCCGACACGCAAAAGCTGCTCGAGGCGATGGGCTACACGATCGTCGTCCAGGCGCCGTGGGGCGCGGCGGAAGTCGCGGCGACCGCGGGCGCCGCGCCGGGCGTGGCCGCGCCCGCCGCCGGCGCGCCGGATTCGGTCTTCGGCGGTCGGATGCGGCCGGGCAACCTCTATGGCGCCAACGACGACCGGCGGCCGGCCGGGGCGGCGGTGGGCGAATAGAGGAACGACGCCAATACCTTCGACGCCCCGCCAACCCTCATCCTGAGCCGCCCTCGCGCCGGCGAGGGCAAGTCGAAGGGTGATCCAGAAGTCGGGGCGCGCCAACGCGCCCTCTGGGGTCGTCCTTCGAGACGCCTGCTTCGCAGGCTCCTCAGGACGAGGGGGCGAAGCGGCGCCGCTTGTGTTAAGGCCGGCGCATCGCCAGCTCGCCTCGGAAAACCCAGATGTTCGCCGCCACCGTCCTCACCTTGTTCCCCGAGATGTTCCCCGGCCCGCTCGGTCTCAGCCTCGCCGGCGACGCACTCTCGCGCGGCCTTTGGTCGCTCGAGGCGCGCGACATCCGCGAGCACGGGCTCGGCCGCCACCGCACGGTCGACGACACGCCGGCGGGCGGCGGGCCGGGCATGGTGATGCGCGTCGACGTGTTGGCGGCGAGCCTCGATGCGACGCTTCAGCCCGACGACCAGCGGCCGCGGCTGATTATGAGCCCGCGCGGCGCGCCGTTCACGCAGGCGCGCGCCCGCGATTGGGCGGCAGGGCCTGGGCTCGTCGTCGTCTGCCCGCGTTTCGAGGGCGTCGACGAGCGCGTCATCGAAGGGCGCGGGCTGATCGAGGTTTCGGTCGGCGACTACGTGCTGTCGGGCGGCGAGATCGCGGCGCTCGCCGTGCTCGACGCCTGCGTGCGGCTGATCCCCGGCGTGATGGGCAAGCTCGAGTCGGGCGAGCAGGAAAGTTTCGAGAGCGGGCTGCTCGAATATCCCCATTACACGCGGCCGCGCGAATGGGAGGGGCGCGCGATTCCCGACGTGCTGCTGTCGGGCGATCACGGCCGAATCGACAAATGGCGGCAAGAAGAGGCCGAGCGGATCACCCGCGAGCGGCGGCCGGATCTGTTTTGAAGTCCCCTCATCCGGCCCTTCGGGCGACATTCTCCCGCAAGCGGGAGAAGGGACTCTAGCGCGTCGGCACCGGCTTCTCGCCGCGATAGTCGTAGAATCCGCGCTGCGTCTTGCGGCCGAGCCAGCCGGCCTCGACGTATTTCACCAGCAGCGGACAGGGCCGGTACTTGGAATCGGCGAGGCCCTCGTGCAGCACCTGCATCACGCTCAGGCAGGTGTCGAGACCGATGAAATCGGCGAGCTGCAGCGGCCCCATCGGGTGGTTGGCGCCCAGCCGCATCGCGGTGTCGATCGATTCGACCGAGCCGACGCCCTCGTAGAGCGTATAGATCGCCTCGTTGATCATCGGCAGCAGGATGCGGTTGACGATGAAGGCGGGGAAATCCTCCGACATCGTCGCCGTCTTGCCGAGCTTGGCGACGAAAGCCTTGGCCGACTCGAAAGTCTCGTCGGTGGTGGCGATGCCGCGAATCAGCTCGACGAGCTGCATGCGCGGCACCGGGTTCATGAAATGGATGCCGATGAAGCGCTCGGGATGGGCGGTGACGGAAGCGAGGCGGGTGATCGAAATCGACGACGTGTTGGAGGCGACGATCGTCTCGGGCTTGAGGAAGGTGCGCAGGTTGGCGAAGATCTTGCGCTTGACGTCCTCGCTCTCCGACGCCGCCTCGATCACCAGATCGCACTGGGCGAGGTCATCGTAACCGGCGGCGACGCCGATGCGGTCGAGCGTCGCCTGGCGACCGGCTTCGTCGAGCTGACCCTTGGCGATCTGACGCGACAGGGAGCCGTTGACCGTCGCCAGCGCGGCGTGGACGCGCTCCTCGGAGACGTCGTTGAGCAGCACGTTCAATCCGGCCTGGGCGCACACCAGAGCGATGCCGGTGCCCATCTGACCGGCGCCGATGACGCCGACTTTGTCGATCGAGGTTGCCATCACACCATCCAACACCACGCCAGCCCGCGCGCAATCATAGACGAGCGTCGCGGCAGGTCCAAACCCGCCCCGCCGCTTGGGCCTCAGCGGCCGATCTTGCCGAGCTCCTCGGCCAGCTCGGGCAGAGCCGTGAACAGATCGGCGACCAGACCGTAGTCGGCGACCTGGAAGATCGGCGCCTCCTCGTCCTTGTTGATGGCGACGATCACTTTGGAGTCCTTCATCCCGGCCAGATGCTGGATCGCGCCGGAAATGCCGACTGCAATATAGAGGTCGGGCGCGACGACCTTGCCGGTCTGGCCGACTTGCCAGTCGTTGGGCGCGTAGCCGGCGTCGACGGCGGCGCGCGAGGCCCCCATCGCCGCGCCGAGCTTGTCGGCGACCGGCTCGATGTAGAGCTTGAAGTTCTCCGCCTTCTGCATCGCCCGGCCGCCGGAAATGACGATCTTGGCCGAGGCGAGCTCCGGCCGATCCGACTTGGCGAGCATTTCGCCGACGAAGCTCGACAGGCCAGGATCGCCCGCCGCCGCGACCGGTTCGATCGCCGCGCCGCCGCCCTCGCCGGTCGCCGGGAACGCCGCCGTGCGCACTGTGACGACGAGCTTGGCGTCGGTCGACTCGACCGTTTGGATCGCGTTGCCGGCGTAGATCGGCCGCTCGAAGGTCTTCGGCCCTACGACTTTGGTGATGTCGGAGAGCTGCATGACGTCGATGAGCGCCGCCGCGCGCGGCAGCGCGTTCTTGGCGAAGGCGGTCGAGGCCGCGACGATCGCGTCGTATTCGGGCGTGAGCGCGACGATGAGCGCGGCCAGCGGCTCGGCGAGACCGTGTTCGTAAGATCCGTCGTCGGCGACGCGCACCTTCCGCACCCCGGCGAGCTTCGCCGCCGCCGCCGCGGCTTCGCCGACGTTTTTGCCGGTGACGAGAATGTCGACCGGTTGACCGATCTCGGCTGCGGCGGTGAGCGCGCGGGCGACGAGGTCGCTGAGGCGGCCGTTGGCGACTTCGCCGATGAGCAAGGTCGCCATGATCAGATCACCCCCGCTTCGTCGTGCAGCTTGGCGACCAGCTCCGCCACCGACTTGACCTTGACCCCGGCCTTGCGGCCGCCCGGCTCGGCGGTCTTGACCACTTTCAGCCGCGGCGCGACGTCGACGCCGTAGTCGGCCGGCGTCTTCTCGTCGATCGGCTTCTTCTTCGCCTTCATGATGTTGGGCAGCGAGGCGTAACGCGGCTCGTTGAGCCTGAGATCGGCGGTGACGATCGCCGGCAGCTTGAGCGACACGATCTGCAGGCCGCCGTCGACCTCGCGCGTCACCGCGACCGTTCCCTCGCCGAGCTCGACCTTGGAAGCGAACGCCCCCTGCGGCCGGCCGGTCAGCGCCGCCAGCATCTGGCCGGTCTGGTTGGCGTCGTCGTCGATCGCCTGTTTGCCGAGGATGACGAGGCCGGGCTGCTCGGCGTCGAACACGCCCTTGAGGATCTTGGCCACCGCCAGCGGCTCGACGATCGCGTCGGTCTTGACCAGGATTCCGCGGTCGGCGCCCATCGCCAGGCCGGTGCGCAGCGTCTCGGCGGCCTGGGCCGGGCCGATCGAAACGACGACCACCTCGCTCGCCTTGCCCGCCTCCCTGAGCCGCAGCGCCTCTTCGACCGCGATCTCGTCGAACGGGTTCATCGACATCTTGACGTTGGCGAGATCGACTCCCGAACCGTCGGGTTTGATTCGAATTTTGACGTTGTAATCGACGACCCGTTTCACGGGGACGAGAATCTTCATGGCTGCGGCGGCCCTCCCGCGTCCTGCGCAGTCGACCTCAAAGTCGAGGCCGTCACCCCTAATCGCGCGAATCGGCCGAGTCAACGCGGCCGGAGCGCCCTTGCCGCGCAGCCAAGTGATTGGCTATATCCGTCAAAGGCGGCCGGCGGGCGCCGGCGCGGGGGTCTCGACCGCCGGGGCCCGAAGAGGGGCGCAACGGGGCGTGAGACGAGCGAGGACGGGCCGCGAGCCCAGGGCCCCGTGACGGCAACAAGGATTGGTCGATGCGCGCGCCGGGCGGACCGCGACTCTTGCTGCGACGGCTCCGCGAAGTCATGGCGGAGCCGGTCACGGCGCAGGCGCGCCTCGACCGCATCGTCGTCCTGATCGCCTCCAACATGGTCGCCGAAGTGTGCTCGCTCTACGTCGCGCGCGCCGACGGCCCGCTCGAGCTCTACGCGACCGAAGGCCTCAATCGTGAAGCGGTGCACTTGACGACGATGATGCCGGGCGAAGGCCTCGTCGGCCTGATCGCCGCCACCGCCGAGCCGCTCGCGCTTTCCGACGCGCAGAACCATCCCGCCTTCTCCTACAAGCCGGAGACCGGCGAAGAAATCTACCAGTCGTTCCTCGGCGTGCCGGTGTTGCGCGGCGGCGCGACGCTCGGCGTGCTGGTGGTGCAGAACCGCGCGCGGCGCACCTATTCCGAGGAGGAGATCGAGGCGCTGCAGACGACGGCGATGCTGCTCGCCGAAATGATCGTCTCGGGCGAGCTGCAATCGATCACCGGCCAGGGCGCGCCGATTGCTGTGCGACGGCCGGAATCGCTGATCGGACAGCCGATCGCCGAGGGGCTCGGACTCGGCCACGTCGTGCTGCACCAGCCGCGCGTCGCGGTGGCGAAGATCGTCGCCGACGACATCTCGATGGAGCTCGACCGGTTGGAGAAGGCGATCGAGGCGATGCGCGCTTCGGTCGATGCGCTGATCGACCGCAGCGACGACGGCCGCTCCGGCGAGCATCGCGAGGTGCTGGAGGCGTTCCGCATGATCGCCCACGACCGCGGCTGGCTGCGCCGCCTGCGCGAGGCGGTGGCGAGCGGCCTGACCGCCGAGGCGGCGGTCGAGCGGGTGCAGAACGACGCCCGCGCCAGGCTGCAGCGCCAGACCGACCCCTATTTGCGCGATCGCCTGCACGACCTGACCGACATCGCCAACCGCCTGCTGCACCAGCTCGCCGGCCAGAGCCTGGTGCTGCTGCCGAGCGAACTGCCGGAAAACGCGATCCTGGTCGCGCGGTCGATGAGCCCGGCGGCGCTGCTCGACTACGACCGCGCCCGGCTGCGCGGCGTCGTGCTCGAGGAAGCCGGCGCGTCGAGCCATGTCGCCATCGTCGCGCGCGCCCTGGCGATCCCCGCGGTCAGCGACGTGCCCAACATCACCGAGATCGTCGAACAGGGCGATGCGATCATCGTCGACGGCGTGACCGGCGAGGTGCAGGTGCGCCCGCAGCCCGACATCGAGGCCGCCTATTCTGAGAAGGCGCGGCTGCGCGCGCGCCGGCAGGACCAGTACCGCGCTTTACGCGACGCGCCGAGCGCCACCGCCGACGGCGTGACGATCGGCCTGCACATGAACGCCGGCCTGCTGATCGACATGCCCCATCTCGATGAAACCGGCGCGGAGTCGATCGGACTGTTCCGCACCGAGCTGCAGTTCATGCTCGCCAACAGCTTCCCGCGCATCGACGCCCAGGAGTCGATCTATCGCGCCGTGCTCGACGCGGCCGGCGGCCACGTGGTCACCTTTCGCACCCTCGACATCGGCGGCGACAAGATGCTGCCGTACATGAAGCGACTCGACGAGGCGAACCCGGCGCTCGGCTGGCGGGCGATCCGCATGGGCCTCGACCGGCCGGGCCTGCTGCGCACCCAGCTTCGGGCGATGCTGCGCGCCGCCGCCGGCCGCGAGCTCAAGGTGATGATCCCGATGGTGTCGACGGTCGCCGAGTTCCTCGCGGCGCGCGCGCTGTTCGACAAGGAGATCGCCTTCGTCAAACGCTGCGGCCGCGAACCGCCGCGCGACATCAAGCTCGGCGCCATGGTCGAGGTGCCGTCGCTGCTGTGGGAGATCGAAGAGATCGCCGAGGCCGCCGACTTCCTCTCGGTCGGCTCCAACGACCTGATGCAATACGTTTTCGCCGCCGATCGGGTCAACAAGCGGGTCGCCGGCCGCTTCGACGAGCTGTCGCCGAGCTTCCTGCGGGCGCTGAAGTCGATCGCCGACGCCGGCGCGCGGCATCGCACGCCGGTGACGTTGTGCGGCGAGATGGGCGGCCGGCCGCTCAGCGCGATGGCGCTGATCGCCCTCGGCTTCCGAAATTTATCGATGGCGGCGACGGCGATCGGCCCGGTCAAGGGGATGGTGGTTTCGCTCGACGCCGGCGCCGCCGCGCTCGAGCTCCAGGCGTTGCTCACCGACCCGGATCGCCACGGCTCGCTGCGCGCGCCGCTGCAGGCGCTCGCCGAGCGCCTCGCCGTCCGCCTCTAGCGCTTCCCCCGCGCGTCTCCCGCTTCCCTCCTTTGACGAGCCATGACCGCCACCGAGAATTTCGACATCATCCTGCGCCGCTACGAGGAGATCGGCGCCCAGCTCAGCGCCGGCGCGACCGGCGGGGGCGCCTATGCGCCGCTGTCGCGCGAGTTCGCCGAGCTCGAGCCGGTGGTCGCAGCGATCCGGGCGTGGCGCGACAAGGAAAAGGAGCGCGCCGACCTCGACGCGCTCCTCGCCGAACCGGGGCTCGATCCGGAGATGCGCAGCCTCGCCGAGGTCGATCGCGCCCGCGTCGAAGCCGACCTCGAACCGATGGCGCACGCGATCCGGCTCGCGCTGCTGCCGAAGGACGCCGCCGACGAGGGCAACGTCATTATCGAGGTGCGGGCGGGAACCGGCGGCGACGAGGCGGCGCTGTTCGCCGGCGATCTGTTCCGCATGTACGTCAAATACGCCGAGTTGAAGGGCTGGAAGGTCGAGGTTTTGTCGGCGAGCGAGGGAACCGCCGGCGGCTACAAGGAAATCGTCGCCGAGATCGCCGGCCGCGGCGCCTACGCGCGGCTGAAATACGAGAGCGGCGTCCACCGCGTCCAGCGCGTGCCGGCGACCGAGGCGCAGGGGCGCATCCACACCTCGGCGGCGACGGTCGCGGTGCTGCCGGAGGCTGAGGAGATCGATCTCGTCATCAACGACGCCGACCTCAAGGTCGACACCATGCGCTCGAGCGGCGCCGGCGGCCAGCACGTCAACAAGACCGAATCGGCGATCCGCATCACCCACCTGCCGACCGGAATTGTCGTCGCGGTGCAGGAGGAGCGCTCGCAGCACCGCAACCGCGCCAAGGCGATGGCGGTTTTGCGGGCGCGCATCCTCGATGGCGAGACCCAGCGCGCCAGCGATGAGCGCGCGCAGGAGCGGCGCGCCCAGGTCGGCTCGGGCGACCGCTCGCAACGGATCCGCACCTACAATTTCCCCCAGGGGCGCGTCACCGACCATCGCATCGCCCTGACGCTCTACAGCCTCGACCGGCTGATGGAGGGCGAAGGCCTCGACGCGATCATCGACGCGCTCGCCGCCGACCGGCAGGCGCGGCTGCTCGCCGAACAGGCCGAGCGATGATTGTGCGCCTGCCGCCTTTCGCGCCGGGCCAGACGATCGGCCTGCTCGGCGGCACCTTCGACCCGCCGCACGCCGGTCACCGGCTGATCTCCGAGCTCGCCTTGCGCCGCCTGCGGCTCGACCGGCTGTGGTGGCTCGTCACCCCCGGCAACCCGTTGAAGGAGACCGGCGGGCTCGCGGCGACGCGGGCGCGGGTCGCGGCGGCGCGGCGGCTGACCCGCGACCGGCGCATCGCGGTGACCGGCTTCGAGGCGGAGATCGGCTCGCGCTACACCTACCAGACGATCGCCTGGCTCAGCCGCCGCGCCCCGGGCGTGCGCTTCGTCTGGATCATGGGGGCCGACAATCTCGGCCAATTCCACCTTTGGCGGCGGTGGCGGGAGATCGCCGATCTGGCGCCGATCGTGGTCGTCGACCGGCCGGGATCGACGCTGAGGGCGCTCGCCGGCCGCGCCGGGGGGGCGCTCGGCCGCTACCGCCGCCCGGAGGCGATGGCGGCGCGCTTCGCCCGGCTGCCGCCGCCCGCCTTGCTGTTTCTGCATGGGCCGCGCTCCGACTTGTCGTCGACCGCGCTCAGACGCGCGACCGCCGCTCCCGACGCCTTGTCTTGAAATGTCAATAGTCACGGCTCATCTTTCCCCTATGGCCGCACGCGAATCACGCGGCCGGGCCGAAAGGAAGTCGAACCTGACCTCAAAGCGCGAGACCAAGGCGCCGACGCGTCGCCGCAAAGCTCCCCCCTCCCCCGCCCCGATCCGCCCCCGGGATGACCGCCTTCCCCGCACGATCCTCGCCAGCCTGGAGAACTCCAAGGCGGAGGATGTCGTTGCGATCGACGTCGCCGGCAAGACCACTCTCGCCGATACGATGATCGTCGCCACCGGGCGGTCGAACGTGCATGTCGGCGCGATCGCCGACCATCTCGCCAAGGCGGTGCGCGCCGCCGGCTATCCGACGCCGCGCCTCGAGGGCCTGCCCAATTGCGATTGGGTGCTGCTCGACGCCGGCGACGCGATCGTCCACATCTTCCGCAGCGAAGTGCGGCAATTCTACAACCTCGAGAAGTTGTGGAGCGCCGACCGTCCGCATGAAGTCCAGCCGGCGCGGGCCGGCTGAGGCTTCGATGCGCCTGACGCTGATCGGCGTCGGCCGTCTCAAGGCCGGCCCCGAGCGTGAGCTGTTCGCCCGCTATTTCAAGCGCGCCGCCGACCTCGGCCGCGCCCAGGGGATCGCCGCGGTCGAGCTGCGCGAGATCGACGAGAGCCGCGCCCGCCGCGCCGAGGACCGGTGCGCCGAAGAAGCGCGCGCGATCCGCGCCGCCATCCCCGCCGGCGCGTGGCTGACGTTGCTCGACGAGGGCGGCGCGGCGCTGACCAGCCGCCAATGGGCGAAGGAGATCGGCCGCGCCCGCGACGGCGGGGTCGGCGCGTATGCGCTGGCGATCGGCGGCCCCGACGGCCTCGACCCCGCCCTCAAGAGGGAAGCGCGCGCCCTCGTCGCCTTCGGCGCCATGACCTGGCCGCACCAGCTTGTTCGGGCGATGGCCGCCGAGCAGCTCTATCGCGCGCTTTCCATCCTCAGCGGCCATCCCTATCATCGTGACTGATTCAAGACAGGCGGCGATGCTCCACAAGGCCCGAGCGGTCATGATCGCGGCGACAATGGCGCTCGGCGCGCTGGCGTCGGCCGATCTGCCGGCGCGCGCCCAATCGGCGCCCGCCGCCGCATCGACTCCCGTCCCCGCCGCGCCGCCGCCCGCCGCCGCCCCGAGCGACGACAAGGCCGCGCCGCAGGAGCGTCTGCGCGGGGTCGAGGACACGATCCGCGCCTCCGACGAGCAGCGCCGCAAGATCGAGGCGGACATCGAATCGCTGCGCGCCGACCGGGCCCGGCTCAACGCGGCGCTGATCGACACCACCGCCAAGGTTCAGGACGCCGAACGGCAGATCGCCGCCGCCAACCAGCGCCTCGACGGCCTCAACGCCAACGCCGACGCGCTGACCCGCTCGCTCGACAACCGCCGCGCCGTCGTCGCCGACGTGCTGGCGGTGCTGCAGCGCATGGGCCGCGACCCGCCGCCGGCGATCCTGGTCCGGCCGCAGGACATGGCCGAGGCGATTCGCGCCGCCACCCTGCTCGGCTCGATGGTCGAAGCGCTGAAGAGCGAGACTGACGCTCTGCGCGCCGATCTCGCCCAGCTCGCCGATCTGCGCGCCTCGATCGCCAAACAGCGCGACGACCTGGCGCAGCGGTCGGCCGCGCTGGCCGCCGACAAGATGCGGCTCGCCGCCCTGATCGAGGCGCGCCAGCAATCGCTGACCGAGGCCGAGCAGGCGCTCGCCGCCCAGCGCGACCGCGCCGCCCAGCTCGCCGACCAGGCGACAAATCTCAAAGATTTGATCGCCAAGATGGAATCGGCCGGCTCGGCCGACCGGGCGAACGCCGCCGACATCACCGCCAAGGCGGCGGCCCTGCGCACCGCCGACCCGGCGCGGCTGAAGCCGGCGATCGCCTTCGCCGACGCCAGGGGTTCGCTGGTTATCCCCGTCGCCGGCTCGATCCTCAAGAGTTTCGGCGATTCCGATGGATTCGGGGGGGTCGAGAAGGGCGTGTCGATCGGCGCGCCGCCCGGCGCGACCGTCTCCTCGCCGGTCGACGGTTCGATCCTATTCGCCGGTCCCTATCGGTCCTACGGACAACTCTTGATCATCAACGCCGGACAAGGCTACTATTTTGTCCTGGCCGGCATGGATCGCATCAGCGTGGCGGTCGGCCAGTTCGTGTTGGCGGGCGAGGCCGTGGCGACCATGGGTGACGGCGCGGCCAGGACGGCAGCCGCCGCCGCCATTGGCGCAACGCAGCCGGTTCTCTATATCGAACTGAGGAAAGACGAGACGGCGGTCGATTCCGGACCGTGGTGGACCAAGTCAGACATCGAAAAGGCCCGCGGATGAGACGCAAGGTTTCCTATTTGGCGCTGGGCGTGGCGATCGGCGCCATGGCTGCAGGCATCCTTCCGCACGCGCTGCCCCAACTGACGCAGAGCGCGTTCGCCGCCGCCACCGACACCTATCGCCAGCTCAACCTGTTCGGCGACGTGTTCGAGAAGATCCGCAACGACTACGTCGAGAAGCCCGACGAGTCGAAGCTGATCGAGGCGGCGATCAACGGCATGTTGAGTTCGCTCGACCCGCACTCGAGCTACATGGACGCGAAGGCCTATCGCGACATGCAGGTGCAGACCAACGGCGAGTTCGGCGGTCTCGGCATCGAAGTGACGCAGGAGGACGGCCTGATCAAGGTCGTCAGCCCGATCGACGACACGCCGGCCTCCAAGGCGGGCGTGATGTCGGGCGACATCATCACGGCGATCGACGACGATTCGACCCAGGGCATGACGCTCGACCAGGCGGTCGACAAGATGCGCGGCCCGGTCAACTCGCCGGTGAAGCTCAAGATCACGCGCGGCGCCTCAAAAGAGGTGAAGGAATTCAAGATCGTCCGCGACGTGATCAAGGTCCAATCGGTTCGCGCCAAGGTCGACGGCGACGACATCGGCTACATCCGCATCACCCAGTTCACCGCCCAGACTGGCGACGGGTTGAAGGCGGCGATGGAGAAGCTGCACACCGACCTCGGCGACAAGCTCAAGGGCTACATTCTCGATCTGCGCAACAATCCCGGCGGGCTGCTCGACCAGTCGATCGACGTCGTCAACGCCTTCGTCGACCGTGGCGAGATCGTTTCGACTCGCGGCCGCAATCCGGACGACGCGCAGCGCTTCAACGCGCGGCCGGGCGGCGACCTCTCCGGCGGCAAGCCGATGGTGGTGCTGATCAACGGCGGCTCGGCCTCCGCCTCCGAGATCGTCGCCGGCGCGTTGCAGGACCACAAGCGCGCGACGCTGATCGGCACGCGCTCGTTCGGCAAGGGCTCGGTTCAGACGATCATGCCGCTCGGCCAGGATGGCGCGCTGCGCCTGACCACGGCGCGCTACTACACGCCGTCGGGACGTTCGATTCAGGCCAAGGGCATCGACCCCGACACTGTGATCCTCGAGGACGTTCCCCCCGACTTGCAGGGCAAGGACGACACCAAGGGCGAGGCGTCGCTCAAGGGCCACCTGAAGAACGGCGACGACGAGAAGACGGGCTCGCAGGCCTACGTGCCGGCCGACGAGAAGGACGACAAGCAGCTCGTCGCCGCGATCGACCTGCTGCACGGCGTCAAGCGCGCCGACGCAGCGGCGCCGAAGCCGGACTCGAGCGCGGCGACGCCCGCCCCGGTCAATTCCGGCGGCGACGCTCTGCCGACGCCGGCCGTCTCGCCTGTCCCCGACGCGCCGAAGTGATGCGGCGGATCATGAGCGGCGTGTCGCGCGCAACCCTCTATCTGGCCGTCGGCGTCGCCTGCGGCGCGTTCGCGGCCGCCTTCGTCGGCGGCGCCGCTTCACAGGCGACGTCGAACGCCGATGCGTCGGCCGGCGACCGCCTGGCGCTGTTTGCGCGCGCGTTCGAGACGGCGCGCGACGCCTATGTCGACGCGCCCGACGAGAACAAGATGGTCGTCGGCGCGGTCAACGGCATGCTCGCCTCGCTCGATCCGCATTCGACCTATCTCGACGCCAAGGCGCTCGGCGAATTCCAGAACACGATGAAGGGCGAGGAATTCGGCGGGCTCGGCCTCGAGGTCATGCAGGAGGGCGATCTCGTCCGCGTCGTCAGCCCGATCGACGAGACCCCGGCGGCGCGCGCCGGCCTGATGTCGGGCGACGTCATCACCGCCATCGACGACACGCCGGTCAAGGGCCTGTCGCTCAAGGAGGCGGTCGATCGGATGCGCGGGCCGGCCAAGACTTCGGTCAAGCTCACGGTTCAGCGCGACGGCGACAAGGCGCCGCGCGAGTTCACCATCGTGCGCGAAATCATCAAGGTGCTGCCGGTGCGGGCGCGGCTCGAGGGCGGCGGCGACATCGGCTACATCCGCATCACTCAGTTCAACCAAGAGACCTACGACGGCGTGCAGAAGGCGATGGCCCGCTTCCGCAGCGATCCCGGCTCGGACAAGATCAAGGGTTATGTCCTCGACCTGCGCAACAACCCCGGCGGCCTGCTCACGCAATCGATCGAGGTGGTGAACGCTTTCGTCGACCACGGCGAGATCGTCTCGACCCGCGGGCGGGCGCTCGACCAGCAGCAAGAATATTATGCGCGCTCAGGCGGCGACCTCTCGCAACACAAGCCGCTGGTCGTGCTGATCAACGGCGGTTCGGCTTCGGCCTCGGAGATTGTTTCCGGCGCGCTGCAGGACCTCAAGCGCGCGACGCTGATCGGCACGCGCTCGTTCGGCAAGGGCTCGGTGCAGACCGTGTTGCCGCTCGGCGAAGACGGAGCGCTGAAGCTGACGACGGCGCGCTACTACACGCCGTCGGGCCGCTCGATCCAGGCCAAGGGCATCGAGCCGGACATCAAGGTGCGCGAAGCCATCCCCGAGGACCTCAAGGGTAAGGTCGACAGCAAAGGCGAGGCTTCGCTCACCGGCCATCTCAAGAACGGCGACGACGAGAAGACCGGCTCCGAGGCCTATGTGCCGCCCGACCCGACCAAGGACGCGCAGCTCATCGCCGCCATCGACCTCCTGCACGGCCGCACGACCGCCAAAGCGAAGGACGCCGCCAGCGGCGACAATTGACGCCCTGCGCCCCCTCTCCCCGCCAGCGGGGAGAAGGGACGTAACGATCAGCGCGGCGCGTCGTCGTTGGCCTCGAGCACGGCGCCGGCGAGATAGAGCGAACCGGCGATCAGGATGCGCGGCGGCATCGGCCATTGGCGCGCCGCCAGGAATCTGAGCGCCGAGGCGACGCCGTCGCAGGCGGCGGCTTCGAGGCCGACGCTCTGGGCGATCGCCGCCACCTCTTCCGCCGATCGGGCGGCGTGCGCGCCGACGATCGGCACGGCGAGCGCTTCCTGGGCCAGTCCCTTGAAGTGGCGGAGGAAGCCTGCGGTGTCTTTGTTCGCCAGCGAGCCGCAGATCAGCGCCAGCGGCCGCGGCGCGTGATCTTCGAGATCGGCCATCGCCTCGGCGAGCGCGCGCCCCCCCGCTTCGTTGTGGGCGCCGTCGAGCCAGACCTCGGCCTGCGGCGGCGCGAGCGCGACCAGCGGCCCGCCGCGCAGCTTTTGCAGCCGCGCCGGCCACTCGACCTCGGCGAGCCCACGCTCGAGCGCGCGATTGGGGAAGCCCGGCTCGATCGCCCTGAGCGTCGCCGCCGCAGTTGCGAAATTGCCGAACTGATGGCGTCCAGCCAGCCGCGGCGTCGGCAGGTCGACGAGCCCCTCGGCATCCTCGTAAGCGAGCCGGCCGTGCTCGGAACGGATGAAGAAATCGCGCCCGGCGAAGCGCCGCAAAGCGCCGAGCTTCAGCGCCTCGCGCTCGATGACGGCGAGCGCGCGTTCGTCCTGCTCGGCGACGATCGCCGGCGCGCCGGGGCGCAGGATGCCCGCTTTCTCGTAGGCGATCTTCTCGACCGTCGCGCCGAGAAATTCGGTGTGGTCGATCGACACCGGCGTGATCACGGTCGCCGCCGGCCGCTCGATCACGTTGGTGGCGTCGTAGCGGCCGCCGAGCCCGACTTCGAGCAAGAGATAGTCGGCGGGCGTCTCGCTGAACAAGACGAACGCCGCGGCGGTGGTGATCTCGAACACCGAGATCGACCGGCCGGCGTTGACCGCCTCGCAGCGCGCGAGCGCGTCGCCGAGCCGCTCGTCGTCGACCAGCTCGCCGGCGAGGCGGATGCGCTCGTTGAACCGCACCAGATGCGGCGAAGTGTAGACGTGGACGCGCTTGCCCGCCGCTTCGAGCGCGGCGCGCATGAAGGCGATGGTCGAGCCCTTGCCGTTGGTCCCGGCGACGTGGACAACCGGCGGCAGGCGCCGGTGCGGCGAACCGAGATCGGCAAGCAGCCTTTCGACGCGGTCGAGCGACAGGTCGATCTTGCGCGGATGCAGAAGCGCGAATCGGTCCAGGACGGCGTCGATCGCAGTCATGCCGCTTACCGCCCGCCGCCGAGGGTCAGGCCGCCGCCGGCGCGCTCTGCGACGTGGTCAACAACCGGCACAGCCGCGCCAGCGTCGCGCGCATCTGCGGCCGCGGCACCACCATGTCGACCATGCCGTGCGCCTGCAGGAACTCGGCGCGCTGGAAGCCTTCCGGCAGGCGCTCGCGCACCGTTTGCTCGATCACGCGCGCGCCCGCGAAACCGATCACGGCGCCCGGCTCGGCGATATGCACGTCGCCGAGCATGGCGTAGGAAGCGGTGACGCCGCCGGTGGTCGGATTGGTCAGCACGACGATATAGGGCAGCTTGGCGGCGCGCAGGCGCTGTACGGCGACGGTGGTGCGCGGCATCTGCATCAGCGCGAACATGCCCTCCTGCATGCGCGCGCCGCCCGAGGCGGTGAAGATGATGAACGGCGTGCGGCGCTCGACCGCTTCGCCCATGCCCTCGACGATCGCTTCGCCGGCGGCGACGCCGAGCGTGCCGCCCTGGAAGGCGAAGTCGTGCACGCCGACCGTCGTCGCCATGCCCTCGATCGCGCCGCGCGCGACGATGACCGAATCGTCAGATCCGGTCTTGGCGCGATGTTCCTTGAGCCGGTCGGCGTAACGCTTCACATCGCGGAATTTCAGCGGATCCGACAACGTCTCGGGAACCGCGAGCTCTTCATAGGCGCCGTCGTCGAACAACGTCGTCAGCCGCGCCCTCGGCTCGATCGCCATGTGGTAGCCGGACCCCGGCACCACCATCAGGTTGGCCTCGAGGTCCTTGTGAAAGACGAGCTGACCGCTCTCCGGGCATTTGACCCACAGATTCTCCGGCGTTTCTCGGCGCAGCAGCGAGCGGATTTTCGGCGGGACGACGTTGGAGATCCAGTTCATCGGCTAGCCCCCGTCTGCTCATTCGCTTTCGCGGCGCTGTGCACGCCTGCGGCGATCGTCCGCGCCAGGCTGGCGACGGCGTCGACTGTCCTCGGCCCTGCATTGCCGTCGACCAGAGAAGCGCGAAGCGCTTCGACCAGCGCCGAACCGACCACCACGCCGTCGGCGACGCCGGCGATCGCGGCCGCGTTCGTCGCGTCCTTGACGCCAAATCCGACCGCAACCGGCAGATGGGTATGACGCTTGATCCGCGCAACGGCGGCGCCGGTCTTGGCGGGGTCGGCCGCCGCCGCGCCGGTCACGCCGGTGATCGACACGTAGTAGACGAAACCCGAGGTGTTGGCGAGCACCGCCGGCAGGCGCTTGTCGTCGGTCGTCGGCGTCGCCAGGCGGATGAAATTGAGCCCGGCTTTCAGCGCCGGCAGGCACAGTTCCTCGTCTTCCTCCGGCGGCAGATCGACGACGATCAGGCCGTCGACGCCGGCGGCCCCGGCGTCGCGGAGGAACGCTTCGACGCCATAGACGTAGATCGGGTTGTAATATCCCATCAACACGATCGGCGTGTCGGCGTCGGTCTCGCGGAATGCGCGCGCCAGCGCCAGCGTCTTGCGCAGGGTCTGGCCGCCGCGCAGCGCGCGCAGGCCCGCGGCCTGGATCGCCGGCCCGTCGGCCATCGGATCGCTGAACGGCATGCCGATTTCGATCACGTCGGCGCCGGCTTTGGGCAAAGCCCTGACGATCGCCAGCGAAGTCGCCGCGTCGGGGTCGCCGGCCATGACGAACGTGACGAGCGCGGCGCGCCCCTCGGCGCGCAATGCGGCAAAACGGCGGTCGATGCGGGTCGTCATGCGCGGCTCGTTAGCACACCGGAGCGCGAGAGGGAAATTGCCAAAGGCCTCGACATTGCGCAGCGACGACGCGATAATGCGAGGAATGTCGTCGGTCCGCTTCCGCTCGATCAGCGCACGCCGATTTCTCTTCTGCGCCGCACCGCTTCTCGCCTCCCTCGTCCTCAGCGTCGCAGCGGAGGGCGGGACGCCGCTTGTCCATGCGCCGGCTGGCCCGCGTGCGGCGCCGAACGCCGCCGCGCCGATGCGCTTCGTCAGGGTGCGCAGCGACAACGCCGCCTGCCGGCCCGATTGTCCGGAATGGATTTCCGCCGAGGGCAAGATCGTCACGGGTTCCGCCGACGCGCTCGAGCGCATGCTCAACGCCGCCGGCGGCCGCCGTCTGCCGATCGTCATCAATTCGGCCGGCGGCGCGGTCGAGGACGCGATGGCGATGGGCCGCCTGATCCGCGCCAAGCGCCTGGCGGTGGTCGTCGCCCACACCACGCTTGCGCCCTGCGCGAAGGGCGCCAAGACCTGCGGCGAAGCGAAGGGCGTCGCCGACTCGCGCGGCGCCTATTGCGCCTCGGCCTGCACCTTGGCGCTCGCCGGCGGCGTCGAGCGCTACATCAGCCCGCAGTCCTACATCGGCGTCCATCAGATGACCGAGGTCATCCGGCAAACGCAGGTCATGAAGCTCTACAAGGTTCACTATCTGAAGTTCGCCGGCATCAAGCTGGAGCTGTCGCGCCATTTCGTCGGCGAGCAGAAATCGACCACTACCGCCAAACTCGTCGCCGACGATTCGGTCGACTACGACGTCGCCGACTATTTCGCCGAGATGGGCGTCGCCGATCCGGTGATGAAGCTGACGATGACGACGCCTTCCAAGTCCATCCACTGGATGAGCGCCGACGAGTTGCGCGTGTCGCGCCTGGCGACGGCGTGGGTCGACCGGGCGAATCCGATCCTCGCCGACGCGCAGCCGAGCGGGCTCGCCGGCCTCGCGATCGACGCCAAGTCGCGCTCGGCCTCGCAGTTCGCCGCTACGGCGTCGGCGCCGCTCGCCGACCCGGTGAACGGCCGCCGCGCGACGCTGGATGCGACGTTCGCCTATCGCCGTGGCGGCGCGACGATGACGACGACGCTGTCCGTGCGCGACGCCGACACCGGCGCGGTCCTCGACCTGCCTGGCGCCGGCGCCTATCTCATCCTCTACCCGCAAGGCGACCAATTCCGCACCGGCCGCCTTTCCGCCGAGGCGCCCGGGCGGCTCGCCACATCGCTGCACAGCTTCTGCAAGCTGAGGCGGAGCGGCGGCAGCGCGATCGTCAGTTTCATCGCCGACGCCGCCGCGCCCGACGCGCCCCATCCCGCGCCCGTTGAACTGCGGCCGCTGGCCGCCGACGGCGCGGCCGCGCTGTTCGAGGAGGCGTGCCCGCCGCGGCCGATCGCATCGCGCGCCGCCGACGCGCCGCCTGCTGCTAGCGGCCCCAAATCCCAATAAGGGTCGCCTTGGCGAGCGTGTGGAAGTGCAGGTTGAAGCCGACCACTGCGGGCGTAGCGCTCGCGTCGGCGTCGAGCTTGTCGACATCGACTGCGAAGACCTGGAGGTGATAGTGGTGCGGCTTGTCGCCCTTGGGCGGGCACGGGCCGAAATAGCCCTGCGTGCCAGCGTCATTGTTTCCCTGGATCGCGCCGGCTGGGGCAAGGGTCGCCTTGGGATCGCCGGCGTTCTTGGGCAGCGACGTGACGTTGGCGGGAATGTCGAACATTGCCCAATGCCAGAAGCCGCTGCCAGTTGGCGCGTCGGGATCGTAGACGCTGATGGCGAAGCTCTTGGTGCCCTTGGGCGCGCCCGACCAACTCAGCGCCGGTGAGACATTGCCGCCGGAGCAGCCGAAGCCGTTGGCGACCTGCTCGTCGGCGATCCGCGCGCCCGGCTTGATGTCCGAGCTGGTCAGAGTCAATTGCGCCGCGCTCCCGCTTGCGCCGCCGGCCAACAACATCGCTGCCGCAAAAGCCAATTTCCGCATTGCCGTAATCCTCCCTGACGTCTATCCGGCGGCTTGGGCGTCGCTCGGATGGCGGCGCATGTTGGCCAAATCGCCGCGCCGTCGCAAGCCCTGCTTTGGCTCTCAGGTTTCCGAGGCCGCGCCGGGGTCGGCGAGCCGGTGCAGGCGGTCGGCGGCGGCGAGCGCGAAGCGCAGCAGCACCGCGCGCCGCGCCGCAGGCGGAATCAGGCGCGCCGGCGGCTCGCGCAGGATCTCGCCGCCATAGGAATCGGCGACGATCAGTCCCGCCTCCTCGGGCATGATCTCGAGCGGCATGTCGGCGTCGACGGCGAAGTAGAGCCGGTCGCAATGCGCGGAATAGTCGCGCCATTTCTGGTCGGCGCGAAAATCGGCGACCGACGACTTGATCTCGACAATCAGCAGCGCGCCGTCGCCGTTGACGCCGACGACGTCGGCGCGCCGCCCGCTGGCGAGCGGCAACTCGGTGACGGTGGCGAAACCGCGCGCCCTGAGCAGCCGCCTGACGCCGCGGCGAATCGCCAGCGCCGCCTCGGACTGGCGGCCGTCGACTGGCGCTTCGAACGGCGGAGCGGCCATGTCAGCGTCCCGCCGCGTCGGCGAGGATCATCGCCGCCGCCTTTTCGGCGATCATCATCGTCGGCGCGGCGGTGTTGCCCGAAGGGATGCGCGGCATCGCCGAAGCGTCGGCGATGCGGATCCCTGCGACGCCGCGCAGCTTGAGCGAAGCGTCGACCACTGCGGTCGGATCCTCGTCGCGGCCCATCTTCGCCGTGCCGACCGGATGGAAGATCGTCGTGCCGATGTCGCCGGCGGCCTTGACCAGATCGGCGTCGCTCTCGGCCGCCGCGCCCGGCAGATGTTCCGCCGGGTGGAACGGCGCGAGCGCCGGCGCCGCGGCGATGCGGCGGACGAGCCGGATCGAATCGACCGCGACGCGCGCGTCTTCCTCGGTCGAGAGGTAGTTCGGTCGGATTTCCGGCGCGACGAGCGGATCGGGGCCGACCGCGTGGATCGAACCGCGACTCGTCGGCCTGAGGTTGCAGACGCTCAGCGTGATGGCGGGAAAGGCGTGCAAGGGCTCGCCGAAGCGGTCGAGCGACAGCGGCTGGACGTGGAACTCGAGATTGGCGGAGGCGAAATCGGGCGAGCTCCTGGCGAAGATCCCGACTTGCGACGGCGCCATCGTCATCGGCCCCCGCCGCCTGAGCGCATAGTCGAGCGCCATGCCGGCGCGGCGCAACAGCGAGCGGTATTCGACATTGAGCGTGCGCGCGCCGGATATGCGGAAGATCGTGCGCAATTGCAGATGGTCCTGCAGGTTCTCGCCGACCCCGGGCGAAGCGCAGACCAGGTCGCGGCCGAGCGAGGCGACGATCTCCGGACGGCCGACGCCCGACAGTTCGAGCAATTGCGGGGTGCCGATCGCCCCGGCGGCGAGCGCAATTTCGCCGCCGGCGCGCGCCTCGCAGCCGATTCCTTCGGCGCTGTAGCGCACACCGACCGCGCGCCGGCCCTCGAAGATCAGCCGCTCGACATGCGCGCCGGTGACGACGCGCAGGTTCGGCCGGCCGAGGATCGGCTTGAGGAAGCCGCGCGCCGCGCTCCAGCGCCGTCCGCGCCGCTGGTTGACGTCGAAATAGGCGGAGCCTGCGTTGTCGCCGCGGTTGAAGTCGTCGATCTTGGCGATGCCGACCTCGGCCGCCGCGTCGCGCACCGCATCGAGGATCGGCCAGGCGACGCGCGGCCGTTCGATCCGCCATTCGCCGCCCGCGCCATGCAGCGCGTCGGCGCCGCCATGATAGTCCTCATGGCGCTTGAAGAACGGCAGCACGTCGTCCCAGCCCCAACCCTCGAGGCCGAGCTGGCGCCAGCCGTCGTAGTCGGCGGCCTGGCCGCGCATGTAGATCATGCCGTTGATGGCGGACGACCCGCCGACCACCCGACCGCGCGGATAGGCGATCGCGCGGCCGTTGAGCCCTTTTTCCGCTGCGGTCTTGAACCGCCAGTCGGCGCGCGGATTGCCGATGGCGAACAGGTAGCCGACCGGAATGTGCAGCCAGATCCAGTTGTCGCGGCCGCCCGCTTCGAGCAACAGCACGCGATGGCGCGGGTCGGCGGAGAGGCGGTTGGCGAGCACGCAGCCGGCCGAGCCGGCGCCGACGACGATGAAGTCGTAGCCTTCGCTCACGGCGTCGTGGCCCAACACGCGACCGCGCGCCCCTGCTTGGCTTCGAGCGGCGGCTTTTCCTTACGACAGCGGTCGAAGGCCAGCGGGCAACGCGGATTGAACGGACAACCCGGCGGCGGGGCCATCGGCGACGGCGGCTCGCCCTTGAGCAGGATGCGCTTGCGCTTGGCGGTCGGATCGGCGACCGGCGTCGCCGACAGCAACGCACGGGTATAGGGGTGCTGCGGCGCAGAAAAGATCGCCTCGCGCCCGCCGATCTCGACCGCATGGCCGAGATAGACGACCATCACCTCGTCGGCGATGTGATGAACGACCGACAGGTCGTGCGAGACGAAGACGTAGGCGAGGGTGAACTCCTCCTGCAGCTCGGCCATCAGGTTGAGCACCTGGGCGCGGATCGACACGTCGAGCGCCGACACCGGCTCGTCGAGCACCAGGATCTTCGGCCTCAGCACCAGCGCGCGCGCGATGGCGATGCGCTGGCGCTGGCCGCCGGAGAACATGTGCGGATAGCGGTGGAAGAACTCCGGCCGCAGGCCGACCTTGGCCATGATCGCGCGCGCCGCCGCCTCGCGCTCGGCCGCCGATTGCTGGGTGTTGACGAGCAGCGGCTCCTCCAACGCCTTGCCGATCCGCTGGCGCGGGTTCAACGAGCCGTAGGGATTCTGGAACACCATCTGCACGTCTTGGCGCAGGCGCCGGCGGCGGGCGTGGTTGGCGTGCGCGACGTCCTCGCCTTCGATCAGCAGCGCGCCGGCGCTCGGCGGTTCGATCAGCGTCAGCAGCCGCGCCAGCGTCGATTTGCCCGAGCCGGATTCGCCGACCACCGCCAGCGTGCGCCCGGCCTCGAGCGAAAACGACACGCCGTCGAGCGCATGCACGACCGCCGACGAACGGAAGGCGCCGCGCGAGACGAGGTAGTCGCGCGACAAGCCGCGCGCTTCGATGACCGCGCTCATGCGGCCGCTCCCTCGCCCGCCGGCGCCGGCCGGCCGCCGCTGAGCGGCGTGTAGCACAAGGCGCGGCCGAGCGCCGCCGGGGCGCGGCCGGGCGCGGCGCGGCGACAGGCGTCGAAGGCGAAGGCGCAGCGCGGCGCGAACAGGCAGCCTTGCGGCCGATCGAACTGTCCGGGAACGACGCCGGGGATCGCCGGCAGCCGGCGCCCGGTCGCGCGCTCGGGCAAGGCGGCGAGCAGCGCGGCGGTGTAGGGGTGGCGCGGATCGGCGAACAACGCGTCGGTCGTATTCTCCTCGACCTGCTGGCCGGCGTATTGGACGATGACGCGATCGGCGGTCTCGGCGACGACGCCCATGTCGTGGGTGATCAGCACCAGCGCCATGCCGTTGCGCTGCTTGAGCGACAGCAGCAGATCGAGGATCTGCGCCTGGATCGTCACGTCGAGCGCCGTCGTCGGCTCGTCGGCGATGAGCAGCTTAGGCCGGCAGGCGAGCGCCATCGCGATCATCACCCTTTGGCTCATGCCGCCCGAAAGCTGGTGCGGGAAAGCGCGCGCGCGGCGCGCCGGATCGGGGATGCCGACCTCGGCGAGCAGTTCGACGACGCGCTTGGCGCGGGCGCGGCGGTCGAGATCGAGATGGGCCTTCAGCGCCTCGTTGACCTGGAAGCCGACGGTGAAGCAGGGGTTCAACGACGACATCGGTTCCTGGAAGATCATCGCCAGATCCTTGCCGGCGATGCGGCGGCGCTGGGCCGGCGTCATCGTGGTCAGATCGGCGCCGTCGAACGTCATGCGCTCGGCGGTCACTCTGGCGGTGAACGGCAGCAGGCCCATCACCGCCAGCATCGCCACCGACTTGCCCGAACCGGATTCGCCGACGATCGCCAGCACGCCGTCGCGATCGACGGTGATGTCGAGACCGTCGACGGCGACGAAGTCGCCGTGGCGGGTGGCGAAGGCGACGGTGAGATTGCGGACTTCGAGCAGCGCCATTGCTAGCTCCGCCGCATTCTGGGATCGAGCGCGTCGCGCAGCCCGTCGCCGGTCAGGTTGATCGCGACGACGGCGACGAGGATCGCCAGGCCGGGCAGCGCGACGATCCACGGGTCGGAGCGGATGAACTCGCGCGAGTCGGCGAGCATCGTGCCCCATTCCGGCGTCGGCGCCTGGGCGCCGAGGCCGAGGAAGCCGAGGCCCGCCGCTTCGAGAATGGCGTCGGAGACGCCGAGCGCCGCCTGGACGATCAGCGGCGCGAGACAATTGGGCAGCACGGTCGCGACCATCATGCGCAGCGGACCGACGCCGGCGACGCGGGCGGCGGTGACATAGTCCTTGGTCAGCTCTCCGAGCGCGGAAGCGCGCACCAGTCTGACGTAGCGCGGCAGATAGACGATCGTCACCGCGACGATGGTGTTGGCGAGACTCGGGCCGAGCACGGCGACGACCAGAATCGCCATCACCAGGCTCGGCACCGCCATGATCAGATCCATGACGCGGGTAATGACGACGTCGACCAGCGACCCCACCGAAGCGGCCAGCAGGCCGAGGACGACGCCGACCACGAACGACACGCTCATCACCGACAGGCCGATGAACAGCGACACGCGCGCGCCGTAGATCAGCCGCGACAACGTGTCGTGCCCGTCGCCGTCGGTGCCGAGCGCGTAGCGCCACGTGCCGCCCGCGTCCCAGATCGGCGGCGCGCGCACGGCGTCGCGAAACTGCTCGATCGGCGAATGCGGCGCGAGAAAGTCGGCGAAGATCGCGATCAGCGCGATCGCCGAAATGACGACGAGGCCGAACACCGCGCCGCGGTTCTCGCGGAAGGCGGCCCAGAACGCGGCGATGGGCGTCGGCTGGGCGAGAACCTCGGCCGCTTCTTCGCTCGACAGGGCGGGGACGGCGACGTCAGCGGCCATGGCGGATCCTCGGATTGATCGCGCCATAGATGAGGTCGACGACGAGGTTGACGCCGATCACCACGGTCGAAACCAGCATCACCCCGCCCTGCAACGCCGGGTAATCGCGCCGGCTGATCGATTCGATCAGCCAGTGGCCGACCCCAGGCCAGGAAAAGATCGTCTCGGTCAGCACCGCGCCGGCGAGCAGGCTCGAAACCGAAAGCCCGATGACGGTGACGACCGGCAGCAACGCGTTGCGCAAGGCGTGGACGCCGATGACCCGGAACGGCGACAGGCCCTTGGCCCTCGCAGTGCGTACGTAATCCTCGGACAGCACCTCCAGCATCGACGAGCGCGTCATGCGGGCGATCACGCCGAGCGGCACGGTGCCGAGCACGATCGCCGGCAGGATCAGGTGGCGGACCGCATCGAGGAATGCGCCCGACTGGCCGGACAACAGCGAGTCGATCAGCATGAAGCCGGTCGGCTGATCGAAGTAATAGTTGATAAGATCGATGCGGCCCGCCACCGGCAGCAACTCGAGCTTCACCGAGACGAACATGATCAGCAGCAGGCCCCACCAGAAGATCGGCATCGAGTAGCCGAACAGCGAGACGGTCATCAGCCCCTGGTCGAACAGGCTGCCGCGCTTGACCGCGGCGACCGCGCCGGCCGGAACGCCAATGGCGATCGCGAACAGCATCGCGCACAGCGACAATTCGATCGTCGCCGGGAACAGGGTGAGGAACTCGGTCAGCACTTTTTGCTGGGTCGACAGCGAAACGCCGAAATCGCCGTGCAGCAGCCGCCAGCAATAGTCGAGAAACTGTTGCCAGACCGGCAGATCGAGGCCGAGTTGGTGGCGGAAATAGACCAGCCGTTCGGGCGAAATGCCGTGCTCGCCGACCCGCACCTCGACCGGATCCCCCGGCACCAGGCGGATCGCCGCGAAGGTGACGAACATCAACGCGATGAACGTCGGAACGGTCAGCGTGAGGCGACGGAGGAAATAAACGAGCATTGGCGCGTTGGCGAGGTCGGGGCCCGACCGCCGAAGCGGACGGGCCCCCTCCCCTGCTTATTTGACGTCGACGCCGTTGAACGCGTGCGTGCCGATCGGGCTCTGCTTGTAGCCCACGACGTTGGCGCGCGTCGCTTCGTAAACGATCGAATGGGCGATCAGCAGCTCTGGCTCGTCGTCGTGCTCGATCTCCTGCATGCGGGCGTAGAGCTTGGCGCGTTCCGCCTGGTCGGGGAGCGTGCGCGCCTTGGCGAGCAGGCTGTCGAACTCAGCGTTGCACCACTTCGGGATATTGTTGCCGGCCGGCTTGCCGTCCGGGCAACCGAGCAGGAAGAAGAAGTTATCCGGATCGCCGTTGTCGCCCGTCCAACCCATCTGCCCCGTGTCGTCCTCGGCGTTCTGCAGCCGCTTGCGATATTCGCCCCACTCGAAGGTGACGAGCTTGGCGTTGACGCCGATCTTGGCGAGGTCGGCCTGCATCATCTCGCCGATGCGCTTGCCGTTCGGGTTGTAGGGGCGTTGCACCGGTTGATACCACAGGTCGATGTCGAGCGGCGTCTTGACGCCGGCGGCGGCGAGCATCGCCTTGGCCTTTTCGGGGTCGTACGGGGTGTCGGCGATCTTGTCGTCCTGCGACCACATCGTCGGCGGGATCAGCGTCTTGGCCTTCACGCCGGCGCCGAGATAGACGTCCTTGATGATCGCGTCGCGATCGATCGCCATCGACAAAGCCTGCCGCACTTCCTTCTTGTCGAACGGCGGCCTGGTGTTGTTGAACGCCCAATAGGCGATGTTGAGGCCCGGCGCGTGAATGACCTTCAGCGACGCGTCCTTCTCCATTTCCGCAATGTCGGCCGGCCGCGGATAGCCGTTGACGTGGCATTCGCCCGCCTTCAGCTTGGCGTAGCGCGCGGTCGCGTCGGGGGTGATGGCGAAGACGAGATCGTCGACCAGCGCCTTCTCGCCGAAGTAGTCGGGGTTCTTCTTGTAGCGGATCACCGAATCCTTCTGATAGGCGACGAACGCGAACGCGCCGGTGCCGACCGGCGCCTGGTCGAACTGCTCCGACGTGCCCTTCTTCAGCAGGAAGTCGGCGTATTCGGCCGAGCCGATCGACATGAATTCCATCGCGAAATTGGCGAGGATGGCGACGTTCGGCTCCTTCAGCTTGACGACGACGGTGTAGTCGTCGGTCTTGGCGACCGAATCCAGCAGCGTCGGCATGTCCATATCGCTGAAATAGTCGTACTTGCCGCCCGACACATTGTGGTAGGGGCTGTCGTCCTTCCACTGCCGATTGATCGAGAACAGCACGTCGTCGGCATTGAAGTCGCGCGTCGGGGTGAAGTCCTTGTACGAGCCGAACTTGACGCCCTTGCGCAGATGGAAGGTGATCGTCTTGCCGCCGTCGGCGATATCCCAGCTCTCGGCCAGTCCGGGCACGACCTCAGTGGAGCCGCGCCTGAATTCGGTCAATTGGTCGTAGACCGGAATCGCCGCATCGAAGCTGGTGCCGGTGGTGTTGATCGCCGGGGTGAAGTTCTCCGGGCTGCCTTCCGAGCAATAGACGAGAGTCTTGGCCGACGCGGCGGGGGCGCCGGCCAGCAAGGCCGCCAGCCCAAGGCTGGCGAAGACGAGAGATTTCATCGAAGCTCCCCTAGAACAACGCCTCCGGGCCCGCGCGCTCTGCGCGGCTCCCCCGGAGGCGGCTGGGCGCCATCTAGGCCCGTTTTCGGCCATGACGCAATGGGCGCGGACGAGCGGCGACGGCGGCGCAGGGCCGCCTAGAGCCGGTCGATCCGCCCGCGCGCCTCGAGCGCGGCGATGACGCGGTCGGCGAGCGCCTCGGCCGACGAGATCGACGCATCGAGCGTCAATTCGGCCGCCTCGGGGGCCTCGTAGGGTTGGTCGACGCCGGTGAAATTCTTGATTTCGCCCGCCAGCGCCCGCTTGTAGAGCCCCTTGGGATCGCGGGCGATCGCCGTCTCCAGCGGCGTCGAGACGTAGATCTCGACGAATTCGTCGGGCGCGGCGATCTCGCGCGCCAGCTTCCGCTCGGCGCGGAACGGCGAGATGAAGGACGTCAGCACGATCAGCCCGACGTCGGTCATCAACCGCGCGACTTCGGCGATGCGGCGAATGTTTTCGACCCGATCCGCGGTGGTGAAGCCGAGGTCCTTGTTGAGGCCATGGCGAACGTTGTCGCCGTCGAGCAAGGCGGTGTGGACGCCGCGCGCCATCAGCTTGCTCTCGACCAGATTGGCGATCGTCGACTTGCCGGCGCCCGAGAGGCCGGTGAACCACAGGATCGCCGGTCGCTGGTGCTTGATCGCCGCGTGCGCCTCGCGCGAGACGGCGAGGCCCTGGCGGTGGATGTTGGTGGCGCGGCGCAGGCCGTGGGCGATCATCCCCGCCGCCGCCGTTTCGTTGGTGGCGCGGTCGATCAGGATGAAGGCGCCGGTCTCGCGGTTCTCCGCATAAGGATCGTAGGCGACCGGCGCGGTGAGGGCGAGATTGGCGAAGCCGACCTCGTTGAGCGCCAGCGTCTTGGCGGCGAGCTTGTCGAAATTGTCGACGTCGATGCGGTGCTTGAGCTCGGTCACCGAGGCCGGGACGGTGCGCGCGCCGATCTTCATCAGGTAGGAACGGCCGGGCAGCAGCGGCTCGGGGCTCATCCAGATCAGATGGGCGGTGAACTGGTCGGCGACCTCTGGTCTCGCCGCGGGCGGCGCCAGCACGTCGCCGCGCGCGACGTCGACTTCGTCGGCGAGCGTCAGCGTCACCGCGTCGCCGGCTTCGGCCGCCTCGGCCGCCTCGCCGGCGCGCAGGATGCCGGTCACCGCGCTGATGCGGCCCGACGAAGCGACGACGATCGCATCGCCGCGCTTGACCCGGCCGCCGGCGATCGTGCCGGCGAAGCCGCGGAAATCCAGGTGCGGGCGGTTGACCCATTGCACCGGCAGGCGGAACGGCGCGCTTCTGCGCTCGTCCTCGACCTCGACGCGTTCGAGATAGTCGATGAGATACGGCCCGTCGTGCCAAGGCGTGCGCGGGCTCAACGCGGAAATGTTGTCGCCGACGCGGGCCGAGATCGGGATCGCGACCAGCGAGCGGAAGTCGAGCGGCGCTGCGAACGCCTTGAAAGCCTCGACGATGCGGCGAAATGTCGCTTGGTCGTAGTCGACCAGATCGATCTTGTTCACCGCCAGCACGACGTGACGGACGCCGAGCAGCGAGGCGATGATCGCGTGGCGATGAGTCTGGGTCAGCAGCCCCTTGCGCGCGTCGACCAGCAGGATGGCGAGGTCGGCGTTGGAGGCGCCGGTCGCCATGTTGCGGGTGTACTGCTCGTGGCCGGGCGTGTCGGCGACGATGAACGAACGGCGCGGCGTGGCGAAATAGCGGTAGGCGACGTCGATGGTGATGCCCTGCTCGCGCTCGGCCTCGAGGCCGTCGACCAGCAGCGCGAAGTCGATGTCGGCCCCGACCGTGCCGTGCTTCTTCGAGTCGCGTTCGAGCGCCGAGAGCTGGTCGTCGAAGATCAGCTTCTGCTCGTAGAGCAGCCGGCCGATGAGGGTCGACTTGCCGTCGTCGACCGAGCCGCAGGTGAGCAGGCGCAGCGTCGGCAGCGCGCTTTCGTGATAAGGGTCGGCCATCAGAAGTACCCCTCGCGCTTCTTCTTCTCCATCGACGCGGATTCGTCGCTGTCGATCA